>JABAOH010001392.1_pt2 | contig 17844 bp, 26 predicted proteins | sample 7062181 | NCBI WGS metagenome assembly JABAOH01 (sample SAMN14538630, study PRJNA623070) | marine sediment metagenome | biome: marine biome [ENVO:00000428]; feature: marine pelagic biome [ENVO:01000023]; material: deep marine sediment [ENVO:00002113]; isolation source: pool of 5 deep marine... | reverse complement strand
CCGGCCAAGCTCGAACGAAGAGTTGGAGTTCTAGAGGCAGAGCTTGAGGCACTCGGTCCTGTAAACTTCCGGGCTATCCAAGATTTCAGAAATGCCGAGCGCCGTTACAACTCCGAAAAATTGAAGCACGATAAGTTGGTCGCGGAGAAGGAGGCGATTCTCGATTTCATGCGAGAAATAGATGAAAAGAAAAAAGAAGTGTTCATGCAGACTTTCAACGAGCTCTCACAATACTTCAGCAAGATTTTCAGCGAGTTATCGCCGGGGGGCATGGCGAGGCTGATTTTGGAGAACGAGGAGATCCCATTCGAGGGAGGACTCGAGATCGAGGCCAAACCAGCTGGCAAGGAGGTTGCTCGGGTGGGGGTCCTTTCAGGTGGGGAAAAGGCGCTAACCGCGCTCGCTTTTATCTTCGCCCTCCAGCGCTTCCGACCCACCACTCTCTACGTGCTTGATGAAATCGACGCCCACCTCGACGACCAAAATCTCCGTCGGGTCGCGGAGCTCATCCGCCAATCCTCGCGCGAATCGCAAGTCATCCTCGTTACACTACATGATTCGATGATGTCTGTGGCCGATCGTTTGTTCGGTGTCACGATGGGCAAGAGCGGGGTGTCTCGCTTGTTCTCAGTGGAGCTAGCGGGGCTGGCGGCATGAGGTGAAGAAATGACGACTATCGCCGATCAACCTTTTCAGATTCTGCTCGGGCTGGTGCAGGAGCACAAGCTCGACCCGTGGGATGTTGACATCGAGAAAATCGCAGGTGTCTACATGCAACGCGTGCGGGAGATGCAGGAGTTCGACCTTCGTGTTTCAGGGCGGACGCTGCTCTCGGCCTCGGTGCTTTTGCGGATGAAATCAGATTTCGTGTTTAACGGACATAAAAAGCCGGAAGCAGAGGATGAACTTAAGGAGATGTTCGATATCGATTTGCCTGAACTTGGACAAATAACGATTATACAGCGTTCACCCCGCAAAATTACACTTCTCGATCTCATGGGGGCGCTACAAGAAGCGCTCAAGGATACCCCAACGCGGAAAGTCGTCCATAGGAGAAAGTTAGAAAAAATCATGCAGACGCTCAACGAATATCACATAAACATCGAGCGGTACCTTGAGGAGCTGTACCAACGGGTGAAAAGTCTCACTGCTTTAGGGCAAGAGATTTCGCTCTCGGCGCTCGTCCTCGAACGAACTAGACTCGCGGTAGCTAGGACACTCCTCCTCTTATTGTTCCTCGAAATTCAAGGCAAGGTCGTGTTGCGACAGCCCGAACCATTTGGTGAAATATTTGCCGCTTTGCCGGCGGAGGAGGGGTAGCATGGGAGTCAAGGAAGATCGCTCGATTATCGAAGCCGCCCTCTACGCGGCTGATCGTCCGTTGACCCTTGATGAACTGCGTGAAATCTTGGAGACCTCGTCTGAGACATACGCACGCAAGCTCATGGATGAACTCATAGTCGACTACGGGAAGAGGAGCGGTCCCCTGATGCTTACCGAAACCTCAAAGGGAACCTTTTCGCTCCGCCTCCGCGAGGAGTACATGCCGAAGCTGGAGGGGGTGATGTCCAAAGCAAAGCTCTCGCGGGGAGCTTTGAAGACGCTCGCCATGATCGCCTACAAGCAGCCCGTCTACCAAGCGAGGCTCGCCGACGTACGGGGCAGTCGAGTCTACGATCACGTCAAACAGCTCACCGCTTTGGGATTCATCGAGTCCAGACATTTCGAGCGGACACGAGTGCTTCGAACCTCGCGAAGATTCGCGGGTTACTTCGGTTTTGATGACGATATGGACAAGATTCGTGAACGAATCGAGGAACTCATGAGATAAGGACTTTTTATACCCTTATGTCCAAAGATTGCAAGCGGTGTCTAAATGGCCAAGTGGCAGGGTAGATCGTTAAAGAAGCCCAGCGGAGGGCGAATATGGGCCAGCCGGAAGAAGCGTGGGCGGGAGATGGGGAGCGAGTTCGTCGAGACCAAACTCGGCTCAATGAAGCGAGTCGAGCGACGCGCCTTCGGTGGGGACATAAAAATCAGCTTGCTCAGCACCGATGCCGCCAAAGTTGTGGACCCTAAAACCGGGCAGTCAAAAAAATCGAAGATACTAACAGTTGTCGAGAATCCTGCCGATCCCCACTTCGTACGTAGAAATGTTCTGACTAAGGGAGCGATAATAGAAACCGAGCTTGGCCGCGCGCGCGTGACTAGCCGACCTGGGCAGAGCGGCGGCGTCGATGCCGTGCTGCTTGAGGCCAAACCCGTTGAAGCTGAGAAACCTGCTGAGAAGCCAGCGGTGCCCGAAGAAAAATCATAGCGTTTTTTGCTTCCCTTTGCCGACGATGTGCAAGACCTTCCATCTTCGCTTTTTTAACTCTCTTGCTATGAAGCGGCGATGACATGCGCTCGGATATGACTCGACGCACATGATTGCCGAGGTCTTTTCTCTCGCGAGTTTCATCAGCTCCTTCAACCCTTGTTTGAACTCTTGAGTCCGGGTGTAGGTCCCATAGCCCCCACGATATCCGCCGAGCTCTCGAATATGGATATAACCTATGCCCTTTGAGGGGAGAGCCCGCTGCAGGTTTTCCTTCACGAACTCCGGCCACTTCGAGGTCGGGAAACGCCGGACGTCTATGATCAGCTCGATATCGAAACGCTTGAGTAGCGCCATGAAATCCTCGAATTTTCGGTTTCCGTAGCCGATTGTGAATATTTCCGGCACGCTCGTCCCATTAACAATTCAGTTTTTAGAATGGAATAGCCATGTCGGTAACACATGCATATAGTGCGTTAATGTGGTAAACCTCGCGTGTCATTTTAGGTGGTTGTCATGTAATTTTACAGTGAGCGACGTAATCAAACACCAAGTTTTTAAACCAGTTAAATTAATTCCGTGTGACATGCTCCACATTCAAGTAACTCTAACTCCAGCCGAATCGAAGCGCTTGATAGCTAAGGCTGTTGCCGCTCTCCCTGAGGTCAAGCGAGCCCTCCGCCAAGGAACAATAGTGGTTGGGCTTGGCACCACCAACGCTTGCGTAGCCGAGGAACTGCTAGGGAAAAAAATTGAGCGAGAAAAATTCGTGGCAGGCGCCGTTTTGCCGAAAGGAACTTGTGTAGTCCCCCGCGAGCGGCGCATAGGAAATCTCATCATTCGTAGGGGCAAGCTCATCAAAAGCAAGCTCGACGATATACTTCTCGAACTCACGGCCGACGATGTTTTCATCAAAGGTGCCAACGCGCTCGACGCCAGCGGCACGGCAGGGGTTTTATTGGCATCGCGTGGAGGAGGCACCCTTGGTAGAGCATTGGGGGCTATCATGGCGCGGGGTGTGAACTTCATCATTCCTGTGGGGCTCGAGAAGTTTATTCCTGGCTCTATTCAAAAGGTCTCCAAAACTACTGGGATCTTTCGGGCTAGCTACGCCACAGGTTATCCTTCGGGAATAATGCCCGTGGCGGGAAAAGTTATCACCGAGCTTGAAGCTTTCAGGATTCTGACTGGTGCGGAAGCCATTGCTATGGGCAAGGGAGGTATCTCCGGCGCCGAGGGAAGCGTCACCCTGTCCGTTCAGGGAACTCAGAAACAACTCATCAAAGCCCGAAAGCTGGTAAATGGGATAAAGGGTGAACCTGGCACGAAAGTGAAAACCAACTGTAGAACTTGTAAACTACCCGACTGTTGGTATAATAGACGTTAGTCGCCACCCTCGCGGGTACGAACCCTGCGTTGGCGCTCTAAGGTTCCACTCGTCAAGTTGCCCGCGATGACTTCATCGATGCTGTGGACGACGCCGCCCCATTCCTCGATTGCCGCGCGTATTGTGCCATAGTCAAGTTGGCCGTCGATGGTGATCTTGATCGTCTCCGTGTCCTTGTCAATCTCGATGAGCGTAACGTTAACCCCGTCAACGCCCGACATTGAGCTGAGCTTTGTCGCGAACTCCGGCAGTGTGGGGCTGTGAGGCTTAAGTACGTCGAGCACGAGTCTGCGAATCTTTCGAATCTTTCTAGCCATTCGATCCTCATCTCTAAATGATTGGCTTTGCTTAAGAATTTTCTCGGGTTTGAGACAACTTAGGGCAACCAACCGTAACTTTTAAGTATATCGAAAAGCTTATATATAAGTAGACTAATCCCGTTTAAACTTTTAGGGGATCAAATGCGCAAGTTAGGCAAGGTCATTCACCTCACCAATCGCGGGCTCGTGCTGCGCGCCGAGCAGGTGCCAGCCCTCGGCGGAGCTGTATATAGTGTGGGGGGCGCGCGCGTGGGGAGTGTACTTGACCTGTTCGGACCCGTCGCGGCGCCCTACATAGTGGTAAAACCCACCCGCGGGTTCGCTCAAGATAGCCTGGGGAAGCTCGTCGGTGAGGATCTATATATGGGGGAGCGGTATGGAAAAACCCGAAAAGCAAAAAAAGTGTCCTGAGTGCGGAAGCCCAAAATTCGTGCGGGTATACGAGCGCGCCGAGTTAGTGTGTGCTGAGTGCGGTTTCATCATCCACGACAAGATAATGGACATGGGGCCGGAGTGGCGGGCTTTTGACCAGGAGCAGCGGGAGCGCCGGGGACGGGTTGGAGCGCCCATGACGTTCACTATTCACGATAAAGGATTGTCGACGATGATTGACTGGCGGGATCGCGACTCTCACGGCAAGGACCTCACCCCCAAGCGCCGAGCTCAGATTTACCGGCTTCGAAAGTGGCAGCGGCGAATCCGCGTTTCTGATGCCACCGAGCGCAACCTAGCCTTCGCGCTCTCGGAGGTCGACCGGATGTCCTCACACTTGGGGTTGCCCCGGAACGTTCGTGAGGCAGCTGCGGTAATCTACCGGCGGGCTGTTGAGGAAAGGTTGATCCGGGGGCGGTCAATCGAGGGCGTTGCCGCAGCGGCCCTTTACGCGGCCTGCCGAGAGTGCAAGGTTCCCCGAACACTTGATGAGATTGCCGACGTTTCGCGGGTTAGCAAGAAGGAAATCGGGCGGAGTTACCGTTTCATCTCACGTGAGCTGCTCATCCACCTGCGCCCTACGAGCCCGATCGACTACATTCCTCGCTTCGGGAGCGAGCTCGGGCTGAGCGGCGAGGTGCAGTCTAAGGCGATCGAGCTGCTCAAGGAGGCGACGAAGAAGGGGCTGACTTCGGGACGGGGGCCGACAGGCGTGGCGGCTGCTGCCATCTACATTGCTAGCGTGTTCTGCGGCGAGCGGCGGACGCAGCGGGATGTGGCGGACGTGGCGCGGGTTACAGAGGTCACCGTGAGGAACCGCTATAAAGAGTTATGCGAGAAGCTAGGGTTGGATGTAGAGCTTTAAATTTCCCTATTTTTGAAAATAGAGTTTAAATTTGGCGTGGGCTATCCCTTGTTGAAGCAGGTTGCCACTGATTATTCTTGCGCTACTTTAGGAACTTGGACACGAATGGGGAAGTCTCGCCTCTCCGCATGAAGTGTCCAGATGGGCCCTCTCCTAGGAACTCAGAAAACCAGGACTCGTGCTCCACTTCTTCGTTTAGAATCGCCTGTGCCAAGTCGTAGGTGCGGTGGTCTTTCCCCGCCGTCAGATTACAAATGTTTGTATAACCCCTAACCGCACACCGCTCGGCATCCACCAACACCTTTAGCATCGCCTTTATATCCGTTGGATCTTTGGGCAAAGATGCTGGCGGACAAGCAGACTTGTCGTGAAACGTCTTCATGTCATCTGGTAGTTTGCCTTCAAGTTCGTAGATTCTAGGAACAATCGCCTCGAAGTGATTACGATCTTCGACGCGAGCGACCTCTGCAATTTCCTTGACCCCTTCTCCTTCCAGTCCGATTAGGTTGCACCTCAGGATTGTGTAGTAATAGTAAGTGGTCAGTTCCGCAGCGGCATTAGTGACCAGCAGTTCCAACAATTGATCAATATTGATACCCGACTTCTCAACCATTTCCCGCGCTACTTTAGCCATTTCTTCTCGCCTTTCAATATTTTATTTTTGTATACACTTGTAATATTTTTATCGGATTCAGAATACTTGGAGCTCAGTTAGAAAAGCAAAAGTAGCGTTGTTCTAAATATTAATCGAGCTCCATGCGCGGAACCTACGTGCTACTAGCCCATGTCCCCTACGACATCGTGCTGAGCATCGGCGAGCTCGGCAATCGTTCATTTAAGGCCGGCTACTACGCTTACGTCGGCTCGGCGCTGGGGGGTCTCGAAAAAAGAGTCGAGCGCCACATGCGCGAGGAGAAGAAAATCCGCTGGCACATCGACTACCTGCTCTCTCGCGCCCGTGCGGTCGATGTCGTCGTCGCGCAAAGCGAGGAGCGAAAAGAATGTACGGTCGCTGCCGAACTTGCGAAACACCTCTCGAGCATCCAAGGTTTTGGCTCGAGTGATTGTAATTGTGAAAGTCACCTTTTTTACAACCCAAATCTTCACGAGTTGCTCAGGCAGGTTTTGTTGGGCTTTAAAGATTGTGGGCTCAAGCCGAAGAAAGGTGTCGGGTATGGGTAAACAACGGCGCGAGCGGAAACGGGAGCACTACTACCGCATGGCGAAACGGGCCGGGTACAGGGCACGTTCAGCGTTTAAGCTCAAACAGTTCAATGAACGTTACGAATTGCTTCAAAGCGGTAATGTCGTAGTCGACCTAGGCGCTGCGCCCGGTGGGTGGCTTCAAGTTGCGCGCGAGGAAGTTGGTAATGAAGGATTTGTGCTGGGCGTCGACCTCCAAAAGATCACAAAACTCCCCCACAAAAACGTTAAAACACTAGTGGCGGACATCACCGACCCCTTAACACCAGAGCTGATTCGGCAAAATCTCCCGCGCCCTGCCGATGTGGTGCTCTCCGACGCATCCCCCAAAATCTCGGGAGTATGGAGCATCGACCACGCCCGCTCGATCGAACTCGCAGACGCAGCGTTCACAATTGCTGGCGAGGTTTTGAGCCAGGGGGGGAAGTTGTTGATAAAGGTGTTCCAGGGGGAATTCTTCCAAGACTTCGTTCAAAACGTGAGGAAGAAGTTTGATTACCTGAAAATTTCCAAACCACCCGCCTCGCGGAAAGGTAGCTCCGAGGTCTACGTCATCGCAAAGGGGTTTAAGCGCGTTTGAAAATTTTGATGATTTCGTCCATAGGCGCATCGGTTCGGAAGCCCGTGCCCGAGAAGTGGGTGCGCGAGGCGAAGTAACCTTGTTTTCGAAGCTTTCCAATCAACTCAACAATTTTTGGCGGTGAAACTCCCACGCGCCCCGCGAGCTCATGCATGTCGTAGAACGCGGGTGGTCCATCGGTTTCCTCGCGGCAGAGATTGAGCAGCGTTAGCTCCTGCTGCCCGAGCCTGAAGTTTCGTCGGGCCAGGTCATTGATCATTCGCCCTATGAATTCTTTGTCACCTAACTGCCCGAGCCAAAGTGGCCCCGCATGCTCGAGCTTTTCGCCACACTCGCACTTTTGGGGCAACTCGGGCACCAAACCTGAAGTCAAGCTCCGATTTCCGCACGCGCGGCAATGCGATGCATAACCTTGATTTGCCAGCACCTCATTCGTGTCACCCGCCCTCCGCCGTCCCCGAAGGTAAACCCTGAAGTAATGCCTCGTGGCGTGGGCCAACACTGGTGTAAGGGCAAGGTCGTACTTCCCTGCCATCCTCTGACAAAAACCTATCAAAATTCGCACCCCAAGCTCATGGCCATACTCTGTCTTGAGCGGTTTAGCGCCGTACCTGCGAATGCAAGCCTTGGCGTGGGTCCCCGAAAGTGGGGCGGTGTCCGTGGCGGTTAGGGCCAGCATCCCCCTGCGGAGGAGCGAGGCGCAGGCGGCATCGATGAACGAGGCTGGTGACCCGAAAGGATCTAGGTCGACGAAGTGAAAACGTGGTGCACGGCGCCAGAGCAACGTGTTGGCGTCCTCGTTGTGCACTTCTGCGCCGCTCAGCCCGTTAAGTTCGATGTTCCGTCGGATGAACTCTACCGCCTCAAGCGAACGATCATTAACGATAACGCGCGTGACGCCTTCAACTTCTTTAGCATAGCGTAACCCCCGCACCCCAACACCGGCTAGCGGGTCACACAGGCAGAGGTCACCGAGCTCGCGGGCTAGGGCTTGAACAGCAGAAACCGATAGGTCGCGGCAGAACTCCATGTACGGGTTGTAGAAAACGCGGGTCAGAGAAGGAGCATAGTCGCCTGACCGAGTGCGGAAGCGCTCGAGCTGTGGTACATCGAGCTTCGTCTGTCCCTCACTTACCAGCTGGGTTGACAAGTTCCCCCCCTTAATAGCATGTGCGCCATTCCCTAATTCTACTTACCATCATCGATTCCGCGTACCAAAATACGTCATTTTATCAATAAAAATTTACAAAATGAGTCGTTTATTAAAAATTTTTTACCAAAAATAGTCGTTTATTAACTAAAAGATGGAACTTTAAAAAAGGTGTAGCGATGTCCCGAAAAACAAGGAGGGCTAGGAAGGGGCACACGAGTCTCTTGTCCGCGCTCAAGCCCAAGCGCGAACAAAGTATCAATATCAAGCCCAAGCGAGCTCGGGTGATTGGGGTCTTCTCCTGCAAGGGAGGCGTAGGGAAGACGACGACCGTGGCAAACCTAGGTGTGTGTCTGACCCAATCGATGGGGGACAACATCTTGGCCGTCGACGCCAACTTTACCTCCCCCAACCTCGGCTTGCACTTCGGCGAGTTCACCCCAAAAATCACCATTCACAATGCTCTCGCCGAAGAGCTCCCGATCGAGAAAGCGGTTATGAAATCCCATGGGCTTCTGGTAGTCCTCGGCTCAATCACATACGTTGAGGATGTCCATTTGGTTGATCTCAGAGGGCACTTGGCGCCACTGAAGAGCAAGTACAAGGTGATCCTTATCGATTCCGCGCCCGGGGTAGGGAGCGAGTCAATTGCTGCAATAAAAGCGTGCGATGAGATAATCATCGTCACCAACCCGCACATTCCGACCATCGCAAGTACCCTCAAAACTTTTCGTGCAGCAGAGCGATATAAAATCCCAATCGTGGGGGTAATCGTGAATAAGGTGGGAGGGAATCCTTTCGATCTTTCAATAAAGGACGTCAAAAAGGCCTTGGGTTGGCCGATCATCTCTTCTATACCCGAGGACCCGAAAGTTTACGAGTCCACCGCGGTTGGGATTCCCGTGGTAAGCTACGCGCCCCAATCCTCGGCAGCAAAGGAGTTCAGGAAGCTCGGTAAATTTTTAATTAAACGCCTCAGGAAAGACTGATTCAACTCCGCCTCTTGTTTTTGATTTCTTTCTCTTCTCAAGCATCGCTTTTCTCCTTCTTTCGCTGGCTGGAACTTGCGCGGCATTTTCTTTCGCAATGCGCCTCAGCCGATCTAGGGCCTCCAAGTGAGCCTGTTTGAGTTTGGCCTGCTCCGCTGCTTGCTTGTCGACTTGCCTTGGGCGTAGGGCACCGACCGCGCGCTTAAGGCGCTGAAGTAAACGCGAGAGTTTTCGAGAGGGGGAGCCAAGGGCTAGGCGTAGCTTGAGCTTGGAAGGCTTGCCCTTGATCAAATTTTCCCCCCCTCCATGGATTTCTCGGTTCGGCGCCCTTTTCGAGAGTTTCGGGGAAGGAATTTGTTTCGACTACTATCGAAACGTTAATAAGCACCTTAAGGGGTTTCGCAAAAACTCGAAACCCTATTTAAAAGCGCCGTCTAATCTTTTCAGGGGTTCCAATAAGGAAAATTGATCGAATCCTTCGTGAGATCCTCCACCGCTTCTACGGGCGGGGCGAGCGGTTCTTTAACCAGAAAGAACTCTCGGAAACATGCGGGCTCTCGCTTGGCACCATAAATCCGCTCATCGCGCGCCTCGAGCAGCTGGGGGCGATTGATCGCAGGCCGCTCGGGTTTCGTCTCATCGACCCGAAGCGCGCGCTGCTCTACTGGGCATTCACCCGGGAGCTCGCCAAAGACATCACCTACGCCACCTTCGTGCCCATGACCACCGATGAACTAGAAGCGAAACTACCGCGCGGTGCTATTCTAACTGCTTATTCAGGTTTTCGTGCCAAGCTTGGCTCGACGCCCGTAGATTACGAGCAGGTCTTCATCTATGCCGACGCCGACGAGATAAAACGCGTCTTTAAGCCCAATGGGAATAAGGAGAGAAATTTGTTCGTGCTTGCGCCCGATGAGCACCTCATGCGCCTGAGCGAGCGCGGCGTGGCCCCGTCCGTCCAGATATACGTGGACCTCTGGCAGCTCGGGGCGCTCGGCAGCCGTTTCGCGCAGGAGCTCGAGCGAGAGTTTGCACCGGATCCAACTCGGGCGCTGGAGGAGGTCGCAAGAGAACTCGGGAAAAAGTGTCTTGAGGGGTAACCAACCGAGATTTCTCAAAAGAGCTCAACTTTTAAGATAACTTTGCACAGCTTTCGCGAGCCTTTCTGATAATTCCGCTCGAGTGCTCTGTGTCGACTCGAAAATCTTGATATCGTCGCGAGTTTTGATCTCACCTATGAATCCCGTTTGTGTCTGCTGGTGTATTACCGCCAGCAGGGGCTTGGGGGAGTTGAGAGCATCCAGCACCGAGCGCTTGAAGCCCTCGCTGTGGGTCTCCATGGGGGCAATCTCGTCGATGACCACGAAGTCAGCCTCTCGCAGTGCCCGCCCGATAGCCGCCTCGCTGAGTTCGTCCACGTTCGCGACATTGACTCGATATTTGCTGACCTTGGGGCCCTCCCGTTGCCGAACGTGGGCCAGTATACGTTCCTCCCCCGTCATTATGTCGATTATTTTAAAACCCACCCGGACTCCACCCTCACGAATCTCGGGGCAGTAAAGTCCGCCAGCTCGAAAACCCCGCTCGCGCAGGATCGACATCGCCCGCTCGATGACCGAGGTTTTGCCGCTTCCAGGGCGCCCGGTAATAAGGAAATTGTTTGGCATGTGCTCAGTAAATCGTTATGACGCCGCAAGCTAAAAATTTCAATCCTTTAAATGTTTGCTATTAGGATGATGTCTTTGGTCGCAGTCATGTGCAGTTCGTACTGTATTATCTTCTCGCCAATCTCGTCCGGTACCTCTACGATGTAAATCACTGACAAGTCGTAATACCCGATATTTGCGCTTCGGGCGCTATCCATGACATCTACACCGTAATTCTGCCAAGCGACGGCTGCTGCCTCAGGATCTCCGGCTGCGGCTGCCTTGATAGTCTCCCAAATATTTACCGAATAAGACTGCGTGGCGGTTCCGTCCGTCAGGGCCCAAGCAATGGTGGCGATGTCGGATTGGGAGTAAATCACGTTCCGAACTTTTACGTTCGTCCATAGTTCGTCCATGTTGTCAGTGCCTAGGTCGTATACGTAAATGTTGACAATCGAGCCAGACGTAACCGTGGGGGTCCGTTGGAAGGTATCCAGAATGGGTNNTAAATTTTAGTTTGCGCAGGGTTTCCCAAGTTTCCCCGTTGACGTATATTAGCGCATTATCCTTTGACAAATACCCGCCTGAGGGTGGGGAGTTTTTCCACTTTTCTATCCTACTATTATCCGTAATGCTTCCGATTATGTCGGTATGAATGGTTCGCCACGTGGAGGTCGCTTGGCTGTTTAGCTCTGCTTCATATTCCCCCAGTTCCGATATTGTTTCCTTCGCATTTATCTCGGGTATAAGGTTTTGCGAAAGAGTGGCTAAGGCCGGCACCGCTATCGTATCCGAGGTGCCCGTTGCTGAATAGTAAGTGCCATTAGTCACAGTGTCGACCTTGTCCAGCAGTTCCTTGCGCTTCAGCTCAAGCTGAATTGTAGCGGTCACACTTGCCGAAATCGATTCGACCTCGATCTTAGAGCCCGCGGCTTGCACCTGAGCCGAATAGCTTGATGTCGCTGTCGATGCTTGGTCGGTTCCTATCGAGGCCAGAGAATTATTTATCTGACTCAAAGCCGAAAGCTTCGCCTGCTCGAGCTCCTCGGCTGCGGGCTTTGCGATAAGGAAGTAATAAATGCCGAAAATAGTTGCACCTATAATCGCGAATACAACTACCGCGCCGACAATGGGTCTTACGTCGATTTCCCTTCGTGCGATAGTAATCACCCAGCCAAAACTAAATGAAAGCTTGAGCCATATTAAAGCTTCGGGTTTCGATGGATAAGCAAGCCCTCCGCGAGCGGGTCTGGCGGGAGCTCGAAGCACGAGGAGTTACAACTTTTCCTAAACCTGTGCGGGGGAGAATTCCGAACTTTGTTGGTAGCGGTGCGGCAGCTGCTCTTCTTCGTTCGCTGCCGACTTACGCTCAGGCTCAAACGGTCTTCGTGAACCCGGATGCCGCCCAGCTAGCCGTGCGAGAGCTCGCGCTGCGCGATGGAAAGCGCCTGATCATGGCAACCCCCAGACTGCGGGAGGGGTTCATCCTGCTCGATCCGTCAAAAATAAAAGATACGAAGGGAGCGGCGAGCATCCGGGGCGCCTTCAAGCACGGTGAAAAGACGGGTATCCGCGGGCTGAGGGTGGACTTGATTGTCGAGGGCTCCGTGGTCGTTGACAGAAAGGGTGGTAGGGTCGGGAAGGGTGGTGGGTTTGGCGACTTGGAGTTTGCAATCCTGCGCGAGACCGGGACTATCACAGACGCAACACCCATTGCGACGACAGTCCACCCTCTACAAATTGTTGACGAGGTGCCGATGGCCGAGCACGATGTTCCCGTTGACTTCATAGTTACGCCGGATCGCATCATCGAAACTGCGCATGTGCATCGAAAACCATCTGGGATCATTTGGGAACTTCTGCCGAGCGATGCGTATAAGCGAATGCCCGTCCTTGCAGAACTGAGGGGAGAGCGATGATTGCGGGGCTTGATGAAGCGGGTCGAGGCCCGGTTTTTTCAAACATGGTACTTTGTGGCGTGCTCTTTGATGAACGAATGCTTGATGAACTCAAAGCGGCGGGGGTTAGAGACTCGAAGCTTCTCTCTCCGAAAAAGCGTGGAGTACTCGCGAAGTTCATAACTGAAAAAGCGTTGAAGGTGGAGATTATCGAACTCTCGCCGGCCGAAATAGATGAGCTGCGCCTCGTCAAAAAAATTAACCTCAACGAGATCGAGGCCATAAATTTCGCTCGAATCCTAGACCGCCTGAAGCCTAAAATCGCATACGTCGATTCAACCGACCCTGACCCCGCAATGTTTAAAGGAAGGATCCAGCGGCACCTGCGAACAAGGCCGAAGCTCGTGGTGGAGAGTTTCGCCGACCGTAAGTATGTCGTTGTAGGTGCAGCCTCAATCATTGCAAAGGTCAGACGAGACCAGCGGGTGACTGAACTTCGGCTAAAACACGGCGATCTTGGGAGTGGTTACAGCTCCGATGCTCGGACGATCTCGTTTCTCGAGCGCTGGGTGCGCGAGCATGGCAAACTGCCGGAGTTCGCCCGGAAATCATGGAAGACGGCACAGCGAATCGAGAACGAGGCGAAACAAAAAAAGCTCGCGTGACCGAAATATCGTTAAAGTGTGATGATGTAAAGTTTATTGGGTTAAAGATGCCAAAAAAGGCCAAACCAAAAAAGCGGAAAGTACGGGCCGCAAAAAAAGTCAAGCCCGAGTACATCGACGCAGCGAAATTCGTCGACGATTACATTGGGATGCAGGATTGGCGGGTCAGGGAGAACGCGAATGTCGCCTATTCATTCTCGTCTCTCTTCCTCCATGCTGCTGGAGAGACGGTTGCGCGCTATGCACTCTCGAAGGTCTACTCACGTGAGATAGCTCGGGCCCATACTGAAGGCGATTTTCACATCCACAACGTGCCGTTTGGAATAGTGGGCTATTGTGCTGGCTGGTCCATCAAGGATTTACTTTTGCAAGGTTTCAGCGGTGTCGCAGGACGAACTGAGTCCTCCCCAGCAAGACACTTCTCTTCAGCTCTCCTCCAAATCTCCAACTTCCTAGGCTCGGTCCAGAACGAGTGGTCGGGAGCGCAGGCTGTGAATTCACTCGATATTTATCTCGCGCCTTTTGTGCGGGAGGATGGGTTAAGTTACAAGCAGGTAAAACAGGCGATGCAGGAGTTCATTTACAACCTCAACATTTCATCGCGCTGGGGTGGGCAGACTCCATTCACCAACTTGGCCCTTGAACTCAAAGTGCCCGAGGACATGAAGGAGGAACCGGTAATTTACGGTGGCAAAACATTAGACGAAACATACTCCGATTTCCAGCCCGAAGCCGACCTCGTCAACAGAGCTTTCCTAGACGTGATGCTTCACGGCGACATGCGTGGGCGGATTTTCACCTTCCCAATCCCAACTTACAACGTTACGAAAGATTTTGACTGGGACTCCGAGGTTTCCGACTTGCTCTTCCAAGCGACGGCGAAGTTTGGGATTCCTTACTTCCAAAACTGCATAAAAGGCGGCATCAACCCCCGCGAGGTTAGGTCTATGTGTTGTCGGCTTCAGCTGGATCTACGCGAACTTCACCGCAGGTACGGTGGCTTCTTCGGATATGCTGAAAAAACAGGGAGCGTGGGTGTGGTAACAATAAATATGCCCCGGTTAGGTTACCTCTCAAAAGATGAAGGCGAATTCTTCGAGCGGCTCGAGAAATTGATGGAACTAGCGAAAGAAAGTTTGGAAATAAAGAGGGAACTTGTTGGAAAAAACATGGAACGCGGGCTGTTGCCTTTCTCCGCGCGCTACCTAGGTACACTCAAATTTCACTTTTCGACGATTGGATTGGTTGGCATGCACGAAGCTTGCCTGAACTTCCTTGGTGAGGGTATTGAAACAAAGGGAGGAAAAGAGTTCGCGATTAAAGTGCTTAAGTTCATGCGAAAGAAATTGCTCGAGTTCCAAGAGAAAACGAACAACGTCTACAACCTAGAAGCGACACCAGCCGAGGGAACGAGTCATCGCTTAGCTAGACTCGATAAAAAACACTACCCCAAAATTATCACCTCTGGCAAGAAGGTGCCATATTACACCAACTCGACGCACTTGCCAGTTGGTTACACAAACAATCTTGCCGAGGCTATTCGCCATCAGGATGACTTGCAGGTGCTCTACAACGGCGGCACGGTCTTCCACAGCTTCTTGGGGGAAGCGGTGAGCAGCGCCGAGGGCTGCAAGGTGCTCGTCCGGAGAATAGCAGAGAACTTTAGGTTGCCCTATTACACAATAACTCCCACTTTCAGCATCTGCATGGAACACGGATACTTGCGGGGAGAGCACTTCAAGTGCCCACTCTGCGGAAAACCTGCCGAAGTCTACTCGCGCATCGTGGGGTACTTCCGTCCAGTCCAAAACTGGCACGTTGGGAAGCAGGAAGAGTTCCGCGATCGTCTCGAGTACGACGAGAAAGTTAGCATGAAGGAGATCTAGTACTTGAAGTTCCGCCTGATGGGCATCACCAACCTGAGCACCGTCGACTGGCCAGGAAAACTAGCTGCGGTCATCTTCTTTCAAGGTTGTGACCTCCGCTGTCCTTGGTGCCAGAATGTTGAGGGCATTATCCCGAGTGGTGGGAAGAACACCGATACTGATGAGGTCATCGAGCACATCAAGAGGCTCGAGCCTATCGTCGACACGCTTGTGCTCACAGGAGGGGAGCCGCTCCTCCAGCCCGAAGCTTGCTTGGAGCTTTTAAAAAAGGCGAAAGGATTCGGATTTTACTGTGCTATAGAAACAAACGGGGGCAACCCTCAAGCGCTTGAACGTTTGTTGCCTTACCTAGATTTCGTCGCGATCGACATCAAGGCACCTCTGAGTGATTCAAAACTCTATGTCCGAGTAACTGGTCAAATGCGGGTGACCGACTTAACCGACAAAGTTAAAGAAAGTCTAAAAATCGCAATCGGTTCGAAAGTCGAGGTCGAAGCGCGTACCACGGTGGTGCCGACGCTGAATAACGACGAGAGAATCATCTCGCGGATAGCGAATGACGTTAAAGGCGTTGATTGTTTGCGCCTCCAACAGTTCCGTAACCAGTGCACCTTCGAAGCGAGCTTCCAAAAGCTCCCCATGCCCAACCGTGAGCGCTTGCTGGAACTCGCACGCGTGGCAAAGCGAGAAGGATTGAAAAAAGTAAAAATCTCCACCGTTGAGGGTGGGCTTGAAACTGTTTGAGGTCCATAGCCTCTAAAAAGGCTCCTGGAGTCGTAACCTTCCAGTTATTGTCCATAAATTTTTCAGAGAACCAATAGAAATGCGTTTTTAGGACTAATTTCTCAAATTAAATCAAATTTTTATCACTCAATTTTTCAAAAATTAAACTAATTTATCTAAAAATTAACCTAAAGTCGTATTTTTTAATCGGGTGAACCAATGTCTGTTATGGTTATCACGTGCGCCGAATCGTGATTGCATCCGGCAAGGGGGGCGTCGGGCGTAGTACTCTAACGGCGAATCTTGGCTTGGCGATTACCCAAATGGGCAAAACTACCGTGATATTGGATGCCAGTTTGACTATCCCAAACCTCGGGTCGATGTTCAAACTCGAGAAAGTGCCTTATACCCTGAATGATGTGCTCGCTGGCGAGATTCCACTGGTTGATGCCATCTATCGAGGCCCCTCTGGTCTAAAAATAATACCTGCCGGGGTCACGCTCAATCAAGTGAAAAAGGCATTGCCCAACCGTTTACCGCAGGTGTTGAATGAGATGCCGATAAAAACAGAGTTTCTGCTCATTGATGCCCCGGGAGGCTTGCGGCGCGAAACGGTTGCGGCGTTCCGCGCGGGACGGGAAATGTTGTTGGTCACTCTCCCCGAAATTGCGGCAACTTTAAACATGATGAAGACTCGCTTGATAGCAGAATTTTTGGGTTTGAAGCCCATCGGTGTCATCATCAATCGCGCGCTTCGAGAGGAGTTTGAGCTCACGAGAGCGGAAATTGGAAATTTACTCAACCTGCCAGTGCTCGCGGAGGTACCCGAGGATGTAAACATCAAGAAATCTTTCAACTTAGGAAAAATCGCGGTCGACTCAAGTCCGGATGCACCTGCTTCAAAGGCTATCAAGGCGTTAGCCAAAAAGCTCGTGGGAATGAGAACTTAAAAATCCACTGCATGATCACTTTTTCTTAATGAGAGTACTGGCACTCTTCAGAATTGCTTCTTCATACTCTGTCAGCAGCATTTTTCGGACGCGATCCAAACGCTTGATTTTAGCGCTAAACTTGTGCACATAGAAAGCAGTTATCAAAATAGGCACCGCAATAGCAATTATCAAGAGGGGGTACGCCAAGGATAATTTGCCGAGAAATTCTAAACCGCGGATGACCAAAATCAAGAAAAACAAGATCAACCCGAAGATCCAGGAAGCAAAGCCAAATTTTAACATCCGTTTTGCATAAATCCACTGGAACTCTGTGATATGATGAAGCTCTCGCTCCGTTACTTCCAGCTCCCGCTTTATAACTGTCGCACTTTTAACTTTTGAGTGCTGTTTTGGCATAAATTACCGTTGTCTGCCTAAATTTAAAGTTTATCGAATCGCGTCGCAAGGAAAACTATCTTTCGGAACTCGGACATGGGTATCCAATAGAGTTTATGCTGTGGCTTCACTATTCACGCCGTTGCCTCTGATTTGAGAATTGTTGCGGCTAATTCTTTGAACGCTTTCGTGGCTGGTGCTCTCAGCGAACGCACAACTACAGATTCACCGAGGGCCGCTGCACGCTTGATCTCGATATCATCAGGAACAGCTCCAAGCACATGCAGTTCCAAGAGGGATTCTATATCCTTTTGATGAAGATCTGTGCGCTCCCTGCTTGCGCGGTTGATTACCAACCCAGCTGGGCTTACCCGAAGGCGCTCCGCAACACGTTTTATTTTCATGGCTTCTAAAACAGAGGCAAAATCTGGAGTTGCCACAATGATGGCCTCTCG
>JABAOH010000743.1_pt1 | contig 17851 bp, 12 predicted proteins | sample 7062181 | NCBI WGS metagenome assembly JABAOH01 (sample SAMN14538630, study PRJNA623070) | marine sediment metagenome | biome: marine biome [ENVO:00000428]; feature: marine pelagic biome [ENVO:01000023]; material: deep marine sediment [ENVO:00002113]; isolation source: pool of 5 deep marine... | reverse complement strand
AATCATCCCAATCCATTCAATCCGGCAACGACGCTCTCTTTTAGCCTGCCTGGTAAATCGCACGTGAGCCTGTCGATTTACGATGTGGAGGGGAGGCTTGTGAGGAAATTGGTGGATGAGGTGCTCACGGGAGGATTCAAAGCGTACGAGTGGAATGGAAACGACAACAACGGGATCTCGGTGAGCTCGGGAGTGTATTTCTACCGATTGAGAGCAGGAGGCAAGATCCTAACGAAAAAAATGGTGCTGGTAAAGTGATTAACTGATATAAAGAAGCCACCTATCGCTTGAAAATGATCTCAAATGGTCCAAGCAAAGGAGGCCTTACATAGTGTAGTCATTTCATAGGCTTGCTTCGTCAACAATATCGCGGGAGGTAGCCATGAGAACGTGTTTCGTAAGAATCTCAATCTGTGCCATTCTTACGATATTCATTTCTTCTCTTTCAATTTCCACCGTCTCCGCTGTTCAATTCGTCGAAGGTTTCACCTCCACGTTATATCGGGATCCCATCAACACCACTGCCTGGTGGGATACGTTGGCTGGAGAACTCAAACTTCCTCCTTTTCAGCTCTCGCAGATTGGGAGTGTCAGCATACCCAACTGGGCGATACGCGTCACAGTTGAGGGGGATTATGCGTTTGTGGGGAACACTTTGGCGGGCCTACGGGTGATCAACGTCAAGAATCCGGGAAGTCCCATCATAATTGGGAACTACGATACACCCGGCAGTGCGTGGGAGGTGGCGGTTGCAGGTCATTATGCCTATGTGGCCGACGAGTTCTCTGGAATTCAGGTGATCAACATCAGTAACCCTGCGAGTCCGACACTGGCAGGCGGCTATGATACACCGGGAACGGCGCGGGACGTTGCGGTCGCGGGAAATCACGCCTTTGTAGCGGATGACGCTTCCGGAATGCATATCCTCGACATCAGTAACCCAAGCTCGCCTTCGCTCCTGGGCACATACGATACGCCTGGTCTCGTCATGGGCGTCGCCATCGCTGGGAACTATGCGTACTTGGCGGATCACACATCAGGTTTGCAGGTCATCGATATCACGGATCCATCGAGCCCGGCACTCGCCGGCAACTATGACACGCCGGATCAAGCATGGGATGTCGAGGTATCCGGCAACTATGCGTTTGTTGGCGATTGGACATCCGGTCTTCAGGTGATCGACATCACAGATCCAACAAATCCGACGCTCGCAGGAAGCTACAATACCATCGGAACGCCGTGGGACGTGGCTATATGCGGCGATTTCGTCTATGTGGCGGATAACACGTCGAGCCGTCTCCAGGTTATCGATGTGAGCGATCCAACCAATCCAGCGCTCGTGGGAAGCTATTTGACGGCTGATTATGCTCGCGGTGTTGCCGTCGCCGGTAATCATGCCTTTCTGGCGAACGGCGATGACGGCTTGAAGGTGTTCAATGTTGCCGATCTGGTATCGCCTCCTTTGCGTGCAGGTACCGTCGTTCCAGGCTTTGATATTTGGGATGTCGATATTGACGGTAACTATGCCTATATAGCGGACGGCAGCGGCGGCCTGGGCGTTATCGACATCAGTGATCCCACGACTCCATCGCTTGCTGCTTATGTGGATACGATGACGCTGGGCTATTCCGTAGCGGTGGATGGTGACTACGCGTACTTTGGAACATTTTTGAACTCTCTCATATTATTCGATGTCACGGATCCAACAAGCCCAACGGCCGTCGGAGGCATTAGCTTTGCAGGAGACGTCTATGATATTGCCATAGAAGGCGACCATGCGTATCTCGCAAGCGGCTCTGACGGTCTTCGTGTGGTCGATATCAGCGATCCATCGAGCCCCTCGACTGTCGGGAGCTACGATACACCGGATGTTTCGCTGGGAATCGATGTGGACGGTGATTATGCATTTGTTGCGGACAATACGTCCGGCCTCCATGTGTTCAATATCAGCGACCCCACAAATCCGACTGTTGTGGGATCATATGATACTCCTGGTTGGGCCGCCGGTGTGGTTGTGTCGGGTGATTATGCTTTTGTCGATGACGGCGTATCACTTCAAGTGATCGATATCAAAGTGCCGGAGAGTCCATTCGGTGCCGGGAGTTTGGATCCCCCTGGCAACCCACTCAGTATCGACATCGATGGCGATTACGCTTTTATGACGTTCAATGATTTCCCAACGGGTTGGGGGATTCATGTGATCAATATAACCGATCCGACGAACCCATCACTGGTAGGCAGTCATTACACAACCGGAAGCGCGCCGAATTGCGCGGTAGATGGTGATTATGTGTATGTCGCCGATTCCTGGCCGGGTTTTCATGCGATTCAGGTATTCGAGCGCACGGTCAATCGCAGTGACAACACGGCACGATCGGTTGTGATGAACCAGGCTGAAGTGATCGAAAAGGTTACGCTCAGAACCGTTCAGACCGATTCGATTCTTTGGGAGCTGAGCGCGGATAATGGGGCTCACTGGGAGGAAGTGGTTCCGGGTACCGGTGAACATACATTGACCTATCCTGGACTCGACTTCCTCTGGAGGGCCACGCTTGTGTATGCGCAGCCCGGAGTGTACCCGACGTGTGATTCTCTGATTGTCGATCTGGAGCCTCTCGTAGCCATCCTCATCAGTAGTTTCGACGCGCATTTGTTGACATCTGGTGTAGAACTCGTCTGGGACATTTCAACAGATGAAGCGATAGAAGGCTTCATGATCTACAGGGGATTGGAAGAGAGCGAAATCAACACGGTCGTCAAAACGAACGGCTTGATACCTCCCGATGAGAGGACATACATCGACACCACAACCCGCCCCGGCGAATCCTATTGGTACAAATTGAGCGTGGTGAAATCCGACGGCTCGGAGGTGCAATCGCAAGCGGTACAGGTCAAAACGAGAGCATACTCACTGGCACTCCATCAAAATTATCCGAATCCGTTCAATCCCGGGACGACGATATCGTTCACGCTGCCCGAGAAAACGCACGTGAACCTGGCGATCTATGATTTGGAGGGCAGGCTCATTCGCACTCTGGTAAACAAGCCGCTCAATGAGGGAGTTGGAGAAATCGATTGGGACGGAAAAGACAACAAAGGGAATCCGGTGAGCTCAGGCGTGTATCTCTACCGGCTGAAGGCTGGCGATAAGGCGCTTGCCAAAAAGATGGTGCTGATCAGGTAATCCACGAATAGCTGGAGGGTCCAGCCGCTTCAATATGTTCCAGGCTGCTTGGACATCATCGCCTCAGAGAAGGAGTATAGTATATGAGAAATATGCTATTTCGCTTTGCGTTAATCAGTGTTTTGAGCTTCGTGATTGTCACTTCGGCGCCATCGAACATTATAGCAGGCGTTTGGATTGAAGATTTCTCGAGCAAGCAGCTCTGTGACGCACCCAACACGACAGCCTGGTGGGATACGGTCGCGGGGACACTCAAACTCCCTCCATATGAACTGAGACGCATTGCGAGCTTCCTGGACGTCTTTTCTCTTCAATGTGTAACGGTTGAGGGCAATTTCGCCTATCTGGGAACTGCTTCGCCTCATGGACTCCAAGTAATGCAAATCAACAATCCAAGGTTTCCCACAAGTTCCGGTTTCTACGCAACTCCCACTGCAGTCTACGGAGTTGATGTCGCTGGCGATTACGCATATTTGGCAGTGCATGCGGCCGGGCTCTATGTGATAGACATCACTGATCCAGAGCATCCGCAACTCGCTGGAAGCTACGATACGCCCGGTCAATCGTTCGATGTCGTCGTGGAGGGGGATTATGCTTTTGTGGCCGATGGAGCTGCCGGGTTGCAGGTAATCGACATTAGTGATCCTGCCAATCCGACTTCTGCAGGATCTTACAGCACGTCCGGCGCTGGCATATCCGTTGCCGGAGATTATGCTTATTTGGTGGAGGGGATCTCCGGTGTTCGAGTGATCGATATCAGCGATCCCACCAGTCCAACCGCTGTAGGGCATTACGACACGCCGTGGGAGGCAACGGACGTAACGGTCGATGGCGATCTTGCCTATGTCGCCGATATAGCTTCCGGTCTTTTGGTGCTCGATATCAGCGATCCTACAAGTCCAACATTCGTCGGAAGCTACGCGACGTTGGGGAGAGCTTGGGATGTTGAGGTCGATGGTGATTATGTCTACATCGCCGATGAGGATTCGGGTCTTTATGCCATCGAAGTCAGCGATCCCGCCAACCCATCCTGTATTGGCGTTTACGACGCGCCCGGAGGGGCTCAGGATGTTGCGATAGTTGCGAATTATGCCCTTGTCGCGGATGATAGTGAGGATCTTTTGGTAATCCAAGTCGCTGATCCGATTCTTCCACCGCTCCTGGCCGGAAGCTACGATATGTCCATTGCCAGGGATGTTGCCATCTCTGGAGATTATGCCTATGTAACGACTCAAAGTAATAGCGAGGTCTTTGTGATCGATATCAGTGACCCTGCTAGCCCAGCCGTCGCTGGAAGTTATATCACGCCCTCCTATGCCAATGGTATCGCGGTTGCCGGGGATTATGCATATGTAGCGAGTGATGATTCCGGTTTTGTGGTGCTGGATATTACTTCCCCGACGAGTCCCTTGTTTGTCACGAGCCTCCTTACGCCGGGCGAAGCGTGGGGTGTGGCTATTGACGGTGATTATGCTTATGTGGCTGATTGGACCGGCGGTCTTCAGGTCGTTGACATCAGCGATCCTACGCAGCCGACTATTATTGGAAGCTACGATACTCCGGGTACCGCGTGGAATGTAGCCGTGGCTGGAGATCAGGTTTATATGGCGGACGGCTTTTTTGGCGGTGTTCAGGCAATCGATGTAAGCGATCCCACGAAACCAACCTTAGCGTCATCCATCTTCCTCGATACCCCTGCTTGGGATATAGCTGTGGCCGGCAATTATGCGTATGTGGCGGCAGATGATTCAGGCCTTGCGGTGGTGAATGTCGACGACCCGTGGAACATCACTCTTGTGTCGAATTATGTTACGCCTGCTGAGGCGAGGGGAGTCGCGATTGCCGACGGCTACGCCTTTGTTGGGGCCTATAGTTCAGGCTTACATGTGATCGACGTCACTGATCGGTCGAATCCAGCGCTGCTGGGAAGCTATGATACGCCCAGCTACTCTCAAAGCGTAGCTGTGGCCGGTGATCATGCGTATATATGTGACACGTTCTCTGGTCTCCAAATCGTACAAGTATTCAACCATTCCCGTAACCTCACAAACAACACCGCGCAATCCCTCCCCGTGCAAGCATCGGGGGTAATCGATCGATTGAAGCTTCGAGCTTCCCAAACGGACTCGATCTTCTGGGAAGTGAGCGCCGACGGTGGAGCGCACTGGCAGGCGATACCGGACACAGCGTGGACTGATCTGACCTACGCCGGTATCGATCTTCAATGGAGAGCCACTCTCTTCCATAAAGGGGGGCACTATCCCTCATGTGACTATTTGGAGATCGAGCTCGAAAGTGGAATTGTGTCGGTTGCTATCAATGGCTTCGAAGCAAGGGCATCGCATTCGGATATCGAGCTCGTCTGGGACATTTCAACAGATGAAGCGATAGAAGGCTTCATGATCTACAGGGGATTGGAAAGGAGCGACATCAACACGGTCGTCAACACGGACGGCCTGATCCCTCCAGATGAGAGGACATACGTCGACACCACAATCCGCCCCGGCGAATCCTATTGGTACAAGTTGAGCGTCGTGAGACCCGACGGCTCGGAGGTGCAATCGCAAGCGGTGCAGGTCAAAACGAGAGCCTACTCACTGGTACTCCATCAGAATTATCCGAATCCCTTCAATCCCACGACGACCATATTAGTTGCCCTGCCGGAGAAAGATTATGTCGATCTGTCGATTTATAATCTCGAAGGCAAGCTCGTCAGGAGGTTGATCGACGAGAGACTTACGGCGGGATTGAAATCGATCACCTGGGACGGCAGGGACAACAAGGGAAATCCGGTGAGCTCGGGAGTGTATCTGTACCGCTTGAAAGCGGGCAAAAAAGTGCTCACAAAGAAAATGGTGTTGATACGATAATCTGGCTTCGGCGTTCCCAAAAATTAGCGAGGAGGTTGCTGCATGAAGTCTTTTTGTTCGGGTTTGGTGCTTTTTGCCAGCGTTGTTTCATTGGTTCTCGCTCTTTTCCCGTTGAACGCCGCTTCAGGCATATGGGTGGAGGATTTTACGACCAAGCAGTTCTGTAACTCCATCAACACGACGGCGTGGTGGGATACGGTGGCGGGCGAATTGAGGCTCTTACCGTTTGAAGCCAATATAGTAGGGAGCTATGACACCCCAGGCGTGGCTCTGGGGATTGCCGTGGACGGCGACTACGCATTCGTTGCAGACAGGTCGTTCGGTTTGCACATGGTCGACATCTCGGACCCAACGAATCCGGTGCTCACCGGCACGTATGACACACCCGGCAATGCATTCGACGTGGTTATCGATGGTGATTACGCGTTTGTTGCCGATAATTTCACAGGCTTCACCATTCTCGATATCAGCGATCCGGTGAATCCAACGCTTGCGGGAACTTACGAGGGGCCGAACCTCGGGCAGGGACTTGCAAAATCCGGGAACTATGTGTATCTGGCGTGTGGAAGCTTCGGCCTCATAGTGATTGACGTCTCCGACCCGACACTTCCTGGAGAAGTGGGCAGCTACGATACATCCGGGGATGCACAGGATGTTGCAGTCCACGGCGATTACATGTTCGTTGCGGATCTTTACGAGGGCTTGACGGTCTTTGATATCAGCGATCCAACTACCCCCGACTCGGTGGGCAATTACAACACACCCAACGCCGCATACGATGTGGTCATCTCGGGCGATCACGCATTTGTCGCAGACAACATCACGGGTCTCGTCGTAGTCGACATTTCCGATCCAATCAATCCATCTCTGGTGACGAACTTTTCCGGTGCCGGTGTGATCCGCGGCTTGTCCATCTCGGGAGACTGCGCGTATGTCGCAGAACGATTGACAGGTCCCAGGATCCTGGATATCTCGGATCCGGCAAATCCCACAGTCCTGGACACGGTCGAAACACCCGACATCGCTTCCAAGATAACTGTCCAGGGTGGTTATGCTTACGTGGCGGACGGTGCGTCGGGCCTTCAGGTTATCCGGATTGCGGAGCCGGTGCTGCCCCCGCTCCCGGCGGGAGACGTTCCTCCAGTGATCGGACCCTTCGCTGTCACCGTTGATGGCAATTATGCCTATTTGGGAGAGCGCGGTGTAGGCATTCGGGTGGTCGATATCAGCGACCCTACGAACCCAATAGCAGTCGGTAGTTATGATACGGATGGCTATTCTTGGAACATGGCCATTGCGGGTGATCATGGTTATCTGGCCGATGGCTGGGGCGGTTTCAAGGTGATCGATATCAGTGACCCCACGAGCCCCACACTCGTGGGGAGCTATCCAACAATCGGATTACAGGATAACGACGTTGCCGTTGCCGGTGATTACGCGTTTGTTGCTGATTACGACGCCGGGCTTTACGTCATCGATATCAGGGATCCCACGAGCCCCGATTCAGTCGGAAATTACGCACCACCCGGCACTGCCTGGGGTGTTGCTGTTGCCGGTGATCATGTCTATGTGGCGCATGGTTCCGCCGGTCTTATCGTTGTTGATGTCAGCGATCCCACGAATCCGGCGCTTGCCGGGAGTTATAACACGCCCGGTGACGCAACGGATATCGTCATTGCCGGTGATTATGCGTACGTGGCGGACGGCTCTGCCGGCCTTCAGGTCATCGACATCAGCGATCCCACGAATCCAACACTTGCGGGAAGTCACCCGTCGCCCGGCTTTTCGATGGGCATTACTGTTGTTGGCGATTACGCTTTTATGGGAGCGTTCGATTCCGGATTTGTAGTGATCGACATCAGCGATCCCACAAGCCCAACGCTTGCCGGCAGCTATGATACTCCCGGTCGATCCCGCGGCGTCGCCGTCGCAGGCGATTATCTCTTTGTGGCAGATGATGGCGGCGGTGGACTTCAGGTATTCCAGGTTTTCGAACGTTCCGTGGATAGGCTGAACAACACGGCGCAGTCTCTTGCGCTTCACGCTTCCGGAACGATCAACAATATCAGGCTCATCCCTTCTCAGACCGATTCCATTCAGTGGGAGGTGAGCGCCGATAGCGGAATTCACTGGCAGGACATACCGGATACCTCATGGCAGGGTCTGACCTATCCGGGCGATGAGCTGATGTGGCGGGCAACGCTTCACTACAGTCAAGCCGGTGTGTATCCCAGCTGCAGCTCATTGGAGATCGAATTGGAGGGCGGCATTGTTTCTGTGGTCATCGGCAACTTCGGAGCGAGAGCGCTGGATTCCGGAGTGGAGCTCATCTGGGATATCGCTGCAGATGAGGAAATCCGAGGATTTAGAATCTACAGGCATGCTGGAGCTCGCGGTGAAGCCGAGCTAATCAACAGTGTTGGTCTGATCCCCCCCGAGGAGCGGCGGTACATCGACGACACCGTGCACGAGGGTCAATTTTACCGCTACGTGTTGAGCGTCGTAACAAATGACGGGTCCGAGATTTTATCGCAAGCGGTGCCCGTCAATATAAAAGCTTACGCACTCATACTGCACCAGAATTATCCGAACCCGTTCAAGCCAGCGACGACGCTCTCATTCACTCTGCCGGAAAACATGCAGGCCAATCTTTCTATCTACAACCTGGAAGGCAAGCTCGTTCGCACCCTCTTGGACGAGCCGCTTGAAGCCGGCTTCAAAGAGTTGTCCTGGGACGGCAAAGATAACAAGGGAAATCCGGTGAGCTCGGGAGTGTATCTGTACCGCTTGAAAGCGGGCAAAAAAGTGCTCACAAAGAAAATGGTGTTGATAAAATGAGCGCCCAGCCAAGGGTGAGTTGATCTAGTTGGCTGAATAAATGATAAGCGATGAATAACTTTGGGATGAGCTGCGAGCTCGAACACTCCAAAGAACGAGAGCGATGGAATCAGTTCGGCGAAAAGCGGCTCAATGAAATCAGGAAATCTCCAAGCGACTTTCTCATTACCCATTCCCCCTACGTCTATTTCGCGATGCACCATGATCTCATGAAAGCGTTGGACCTTTTGCGGGGGAAAAATGTTCTCGAGCTGGGTTGCGGGACCGGCAAGTTGTCTGTTTTTCTCGCCCAGCAGGGCGCGAAAACGATGGGTGTGGATGTCAGCCCAAATCTCATCGAAGCATCGAGATTATTGGCCCAGGTGAACGGGGTGGAGTGCGGATTCCAGGTGGCGAACATCACGGAATTGCCCTACGAAAAGAACAGCTACGACATCGTGGTCGGCATTTCCATACTTCACCATCTCTCCGAGCGAGACGTCGCCAAAGCCTTGCAGGAAGCGCACAAGGTCCTAAAAGACGGTGGGAAAGCGATTTTCTATGAGCCTGTAGAGAACAGCAGGCTCTTCGACCTGGTGCAGAAGATATTTCCGGTAGGGAAGAAAAAGAGTGGTTATTATCGTCCTTCGATTCTCCGTCGAAAGGAATGGGCAAAGTACAAGCGAACACTCGATGACCGGACAATGACGAACCGGGAGTTGGTTGCAGCGGGATCGATATTCAATGCAGTCGAGCTGAAGCCGTATGGTTTGCTGATCCGGCTTCAAAGATGGCTAGGGGCGGGACGGAGGAAGACTCTTGGAACAATCGATAGATTCTTGTTCAGGGTTTTTCCTCCTTTGAGATATCTATGCCAGACAGTGTTGGTGGTGTATCAGAAATAGCCGGAGAGGGTGCATGAACGGCTGCGCTCTCGAGAAAGGAAGTGAGCAATCATGAATCGAAAAAGCTCACAATCGAAAAAGCAAACGCGACGAAACTTCATCAAAAGTTGGTCTTACTTTGCACTGGCGGGCTTGGGATCTTTGTTCATCGGCCGGCGTGCGAAAAGCGATCCTGAGGCGGTTCCTCTATTGTTTGATATCTTGGATCAGGCGGAAGAGGCTCCAGATTCCTCCGGTGCTGCGGCGAAGATCGATCCGGCATTCGAGCCTGCATATCTAAAGCTCCACAAGAGCGGAGAGCTAAAGAAGCGGGGAGAAGAGCTATGGGGCCTCATGAAGAGCTGTGAGCTCTGCCCCAGGGAATGCGGCGCGAGTCGTCTCGATGGTGAAGAAGGTTTCTGCCAGGCATCTTCGCAGCTCGAGATATCGTCTTACCACCCGCACTTTGGAGAGGAGAGGCCGCTCGTCGGAAAGGGTGGTTCGGGCACGGTGTTCTTCACCAATTGCGGGCTTCGGTGTGTCTTCTGCATCAACTGGGAGATCAGCCAGGGCGGACAAGGGGCACCCAGAACCATTGAAGACTTGGCATCGATGATGCTCCGCCTGCAAGAAATGGGATGCCATAACATCAATGTCGTAACGCCCACGCACTATTCGCCTCACATTGTCCTCGCAGTGGATGTCGCGGCTGGAAGTGGTTTGAGACTTCCCATTGTGTACAATACATGCGGGTGGGAGCGTCAGGAAATATTGAAAAAGCTGGACGGTATTGTCGACATTTACCTGCCGGATTTCAAATATGCCGATGGCGAGATGGCGGCAAAATATTCATCCGATGCGGACACGTATCCGGAGGTCACGCAGGCGTCCCTTCTCGAGATGAACCGCCAGGTGGGAGTGGCAAAGCCCGCAGCCGACGGGCTCATGTACAGGGGTCTGATGATCCGGCATCTCGTGATGCCGAACAACGTCGGCGGAACGAAGAAAGTCATCGAGTGGATAGCCCAAAATCTTCCCAAAGACACCTACTTCAACATCATGTCGCAGTACCGGCCCATGCACAAGGCGTTCGATTATCCGAAGATTTCGCGCCGGATCACTCGTAAAGAGTACAGCGATGCCGTAAAATGGGCGAAAGAAGCGGGTCTCACAAATCTGGATATTCAGGGCTATCGTTTTTGATACGGCCACCTATGTTGAAAACAACGCAAACGGGGATTTGAAGCACTCGCCGGAGGGGACTTAAGGCACTCGCTAACAGGGATTTGAAGCACCGGCCGGCGGGGATGTAGGGCGCTCACCCGCTGAGCGAAAAACCTCATCTGCGGAAGTAAACGTCTGGGATGGGCCAGAATTCGGCCTCCTCGCTACCCCAGTAGAAGGTCATTGGAATCGCAAGGCCGAGTGATGCCGTTCTCCCGTGCGAGCGGTCGAAATAGATAACGGCGTTTTCTTTGTAACGCGGCCCCAGCATCTCTTTGATGCGGTCCTTGAACTCTGAAAATTTTCTCGCTGCTGCTGCCGCGGCAGCGAGTTGCTTTTTTACTGGGGAGAGTTCTAATTGAGTGGCGTCTTCGGATATGTACTTTTCGTACAGCTCCACGGTTGGCATGGGATATGAGATCCACCATGTCTCCACACGACCTTTCTCCTCGGCCCTGAAGTTGAAAAACACGCCGTGCCTGCAAACCACCATGCGTCTCACCCTCACGGTCGAACCCGCCAGTAAGAATTCAGGCGGCATGTGTACGGTATCGGGGAGCGCCATCCAGGTCGGATCGCTGCATGGGCAGGGGGCTGCGCATTCGTCTTGGGATGCCTTTGTAACGAAAGTCGAGATCGACCAGATCATGATCGCCAGCAAAGAAACAGAAAAAGCTCTTTTCATGGATGACCTCTTTGGGCTCGCCTTTAATATTGGGCATCGTTCCCCGGTTTTCGCAAACTAACCGGGATTCATTTATAAATTCTCTTCGAAGAACGTTGTAATCTTGTTGAACAAATGTGTCCGCGCCGCTTTACCTCGAATCCCGTGCATTTTTCCCGGATAAAGCATCAGGTCGAAATCTTTCCCGGCTTCAATCAGCTTCTCCGCCAAGACGATCGAACTCTGCATGTGAACGTTGTCATCGGCGGTGCCGTGGACGAGAAGAAAAGCACCCTTCAGATTTTCTACAAAATTGATCGGTGCGCCCTCATTGTATGCCTCTTCGTTATCCTCAGGGCGCTTCATATACCGCTCCGTGTAAATCGTATCGTACAGCCGAAAATCCGCAACGGGAGCGACGGCCGCTCCGGCCTTGAACACGTCCGGGGTTTTGAAAAGCGCAAGACACGTCATGTATCCCCCATAGCTCCATCCCCAGATGCCGATCCGCGAGGCGTCGACAAAGGGCAGCGATTTTAAATAGTCCACACCGGCAAGCTGATCGTGAAGCTCGAGCTGTCCGAGACGTTTGTAGATTGGATTTTCCCAGATCCTTCCCTTTCCGAACGCGCCGCGGTTGTCCAGGCTGAAAATAATGTACCCGCGTTCGGCCATCATGGCATGCCAGAGATAGAGCGAGCCTCCCCAGCGGTTCCGGACCAGCTGCGCGTTGGGACCGCCGTACGTGTATATAATGACAGGGTACTTTTTCCCGGGATCGAAGTGGGTGGGTTTGATCATCGAGCACTGGTAGGAGATCCCTTGAACGGATGTCATAGTGAAGATCTCTGGAGCAGGGAGATCATAGGAGGCAAGCTCCTCCGGGGGATCCTCCCATAGCTTGAAAAGATGTTTGCCTTGCGCATCATGCACGGTGGCTTGAGTCGGAGTTTCCGTGTTCGAAAAATAGTCGATATAAAAGCGATGGTCGGGCGAAAAACGGACCGCGTGGCTGCCCGAGAGCTGCGTGAGGCGCCGCATCTTTTTTCCTTTTTCCGATACCTTGTACAGGTGCCGCTCGAGCAGTGATTTTTCCAGTGCGGTGTAGTAAATATCCCCCTGTTTCTCGTCTACCCCGTCCAGCGCAACTACCTCCCAGGGCCCATTGGTGAGCCGCCGGATGAGTTTTCCATTTAAATTGTAGAGGTAGAGCTGCGCGTAGCCATCCCGTTCCGACGTCCATACGAACCTGGATTTTGTTTCATAGTAATGCTTCATGTAATCGACACTCACCCATGTCGAGTCCGTTTCAGTGAGGATTTGCTCCCACGCCCCCGCTCTGTAGTCTGCGAACAGAAGTACTAGTTCGTTTTGATCGCGGTTCAGTTTTTCGATCGCGAGCCGCTTGCTGTCCGAAAGCCAATACACGCGCGCGATGTAAGCATCTTCGCCTGCCAGGGGATCGATCCAGTACAATTCTTCGCTTTCGAGGTCATATACGCCGACACGGACACGTGGATTCGGATCGCCGGCTTTTGGGTAGCGCTGCATTTCCACGCTCCCATGGGTCGGAATTAAATCGACCAGCGGAAACTCGGGCACAGAACCATCGTTTAATTCCATGAAAGCGATCGCACGGCTGTTCGGGGCCCACCAGTAGGCCCTTCGGTTACCGCGCGTGAAAAGCTCTTCCATATACACCCAGTTGAGAATGCCGTTAAGGAGCGTGTCGGCCCCGGTCGTCGTGATGCGCCTCTCTCTGTTGTCGAGATCCATCATGTACAGATCATTTTCTCTCGTGTATGCAACCATGCTTCCATCGGGTGAAAAGGTAACGTTCGTTTCGGTATCCTCTGTTTGGGTTCTGCGCTCCAAGGTTCCTGTGGTTCTATCAAAAGTGAAAACGTCTCCTTTGTGTCGGAAGACGATCATTCTCCCCACTTCGGACCAGATGTAGCCCCCGAAGCTGAATTTGTCGTCGTCACTTTTTTTTAGGTCCTCCGGAACGGCGAATGTGTCGGGGATGCAGATGATTTTCTCCTCCCCAAAGGGCACGTCGCGGATCGCAAAGAGCGTTTTCTTCTCTCCATCGATTTCCCGCTCGATGAGATAGGAGATACCTTTACTGTCTGGGAGCCAGAGAATTCGGTCGGGAAGCTCACCGGACAGCGGTGGATCTGCATAGATTCTTTCGACGGTGAGCGTGGGTTTTTTGTCCTGAGCACTGGCAGCGATGGCAAGTGAGCAGCCAATCGCAGCGATGAGAAAGAATACTACGCCGCGAAGCGTTTTCATCTGGGATCCTCCTCTATAGCATGATCGAAACGGAGCACATATATTAACATACGAGTCAAAATGCGGAAATGATATCTGAACCAGAAACCAGGTCGTTTTATTCCTGACGTATTTTCTCGAGGCATGTAGGGCAAAAGTTGCCTGTTTTCAGGTCGATCTCATCGACGCTCGTCGAAGCTTGCATCACGCATCTGTAATTCGGGCAATGTATGAGATTAAACGTATGGCCCATTTCGTGAATGACCTCCTTTTCGAGCCTATGGAGCACTAGATCGGGATTGTCCGGAAGTCCGTAGAAAGCGTTTCGAAGACGGTAATATGAAGCGATGGCAGCATTCCCATTGAGTTGCGCTTCGCCAAATACAAAGGTGAGCACGGGAATAAAAAGATCCACGTCCGTGAGACCGATTATTTTGTCTTCCTTGTTTTGGATCTCCTTGAGAAGCTCCGCTAGCAGCACTGTGGAGTCGTACTGCTGGCGTCTCGAATCGAAAGCTATTCGAGGATCGAACGATGCGTGTTGGAGCTTCACGGGAATCTTGAAAACGTGCGATATTCGACTGGAAATAAACTCCACGGCTTCAGGATTGGGGTGATGGATGAGAGCGAGATGTATGGTGGAAGGCATCGAAGTTACTTTTTCAGCCATATTTCTTGATTTTGTTATAGAGAGTCACCCTGTCGATACCCAAAGTCTTCGCCGCCTTTGTGATATTCCATCCGGCCTGATGAAGTACATAGAGAATATGCGCCTTCTCCTGCGCTTCCAGGGAATCTCCGGCGGCTGGTGCGCTCTTCTGTTGATTCATTTGGAGAGGCAAATCATCCGGCTTGATCACTGATCCCTTGGTTACTACAATTGCCCGCTCGATCGCATTCTCGAGTTCCCTCACGTTTCCCGGCCAATCGTGTTTCATCAATACATCCATCGCCTCGGAGGAGATATTGTCGATTTTCTTGTTTATCTCGCGTGCATACTTGTCGACGAAGTGCTTGGCCAGCAGCGGAATGTCCGCCTGCCGCTCTCGAAGCGGCGGGGTATCGATCTGAAACACGTTGATACGGTAATAGAAATCCTCGCGGAATGTGCCTTCTTTCATGAGGCGCTCGAGATTCTGGTTGGTGGCGCAGACCACTCTGAAGTCGACCGATATCTCTTTGTGCCCGCCGAGACGCATGAATTTTTTTGTCTCGAGCACCCGGAGGAGATCCACCTGAGTCTTGATGCTGATCATTCCTACTTCATCCAGAAACAAGATACCGCCGTTCGCCATTTCGAGCTTGCCTTTGCGCATGTATGCAGCTCCGGTAAAGGCGCCTTTTTCGTGGCCGAAAAGCTCGCTCTCGAGCAAGGTTTCGGGCAGCGCTCCGCAGTTGACGGGAACGAGGGAGAAATATTTTCGGGAGCTGTTCGCGTGAATCAACCTCGCAACGAGTTCCTTTCCAGTGCCGCTTTCTCCCCGGATCAGCACTGTTACGTCTGTTTTCGAAACGGTATTGATAAGCTCGAGTATTTTTTTGATCTGGGGGCTCTCACCCACCAAGTCTTCTGACATAATGAACTCGTCGATCTGTCTGCGAAGCTGAATGTTTTCCTTTTTCAGTTTGAGTTGTTCGATCGCTCTGCGGACCAGCTTGCTGAGATCGTCGGGATCGATCGGCTTTGTGACGTAATCGAACGCCCCCTCCTTGAGCGCTTCGACGGCCGTTTCCACCGACGCGTAGGCGGTGATCATAATAATAACGATGTCGGCATCCACCTCCTTGATACGCTTTTGGAGCTCTATCCCGCTGATGTTGGGCATTTTGATGTCCAAAAGCACTATGTCGTAGGATTTGACAGAGAGCTTCTTCAGCGCATCAATGACGTCTGACGCCGTTTCCGTGCAGTAACCGTCTTTCTGAAACCAACTTTGGAGAGCATCCCGAACGGCAGGCTCATCATCAACGATCAATATTCCGAACTCTTCATTTTTCATTTCTGTCCCTTCGGATGGGCTTATCGTACAGTCTAACGATCTAACTCACGAGTGTTTGCAGAAGTGCTCGGTTCCTCCCTTGTTGAATGATTCTCCTCCGATTGTTCCTTGGCGGGATTTCTTGGCATCCTGATCGTAAAAGTGGTTCCCTTGCCCAGAGTCGAATCAACAAGGATTATACCATGATGGCGTTGAACGATTCCGTACACAACGGACAGACCGAGGCCAAGCCCCGCCGCAGTTTCGCCCTCCTTGCCTTTTTTGGTGGTGAAGAACGGTTCGAAAATTCTGGGAAGCACGTCTTCGGGAATGCCGATGCCGGTATCGGTGATTTTTACGATGATGTTTTCATCTTCGAAGTTTGTCTGGACAGTTAGGGTACCTCCATCGTGCATCGATTCGACGGCGTTCATGCACATCGCGATAAACGCCTGCTGGCATTGGTTGGCATCGCAGATGATCTCATCGTTTTCTTTCATGTATTTTTTCTCGATTGCAATCTGCTGCATTTCGAAGTGGTGAGAGAGAAGCGTGAGGGTCTGATCGAGGATGGCGTGGAGGTGGTGGGATGCGAACTGCCCGCCTGAATATCTTGCAAAATCCAAGAGGTTTTTCACGATGTCACCGCATCGGCTCGATTCTTTTTGTATGATCGTGAGGTGGTCGCGGATCATCGGTGTGGCTTTATCGTCGATGTTGCTGTGCTCCAGTTCACGCAAAATCAATTTTGCGTATGTCAAAATCCCGAATAATGGATTGTTGATTTCATGGGCGACGCTTGCAGAGAGCTTGCCCAGTGATGCCATTTTCTCCATCTGGACGATCTGATTTTGCATGTCTTTGAGTTCTTTGGTCTTCGAGGCCACGCGGTCCTCGAGTGTGCGCGCCCATTCTCTCAATTCCTTGCGTGCTTTCTGCAGGTCATCGGCCATCTTGTTGAAGGACTGAGCGAGTTCCCCGATCTCCGTGGTGGAGTGGATGGCAAGCCTCGTGGACAGGTCACCTGATGAAATCGTGTTCATTCCGCGGATCAACTCGCCGATCGGTCTGCGTACTACGCGATAGATGAACAGACCTAGAAGCGTCGAGATGAGGAGCGTCGCTCCAAGGGAGGAAAAAATCATTGTGGTTCTCATTGAGGCAAGGCGTTCATCTACGGAGGCGAGAGACATTTTGACATCGAGGACGCCGAGCACGGTCGCTTCGGGATCGTGCGCGTGACACTCGGCTTCATAGCATGCGGGCTCGTTTCTGATCGGGTGGATTAGACCCAAGACATGCCCCTGTTCCTCGGATTGGTACACCCGCATCGTGCTCTTGTCGGGCACGGAAGAGAGGGGCTCGTCTTCCGCGTGGCAAATAACACAAGCCTCGGCCTTCATGTCCACGGTTCTCCCGACGGATGTCGAATCGGTCGAGAAAATCGTTTCGCCGCCTTTGTTGTAGATATTGATACCGACGAAACCCGGCTGGGCGCCGATAGCGCGGATGGTCTCGTGAACGTCCTCTTTTCGATTGAGGAGCATGCTGTATCGCGTTGACCGCTTGATCATTTCGCACGCGCGGTCGGCGAAGTAGTAGACGTCGTCATTGAGAAGAGTCGAGGTGTGCCGGATATCCGTATAGGTGTGGATGCTAAAGATAACGAGCAGTATCCCAGTGAGGAGCAAGAAGAGCCGGATGCTTAGATTACGAGATAAAAACTTCATTATTCCTCCTGAGTTCCGGCAATTTACCCCGATTCATCATTCTTTGGAATAGGCAGGTGGTCAAAGGATGGGTCATTCCCGATACTGTGCTCGCGTTGCCTAGTTACCCACTGGTAGTGGGAGCTCTTGTCGCAGGAGGCTCCGTGGGGGTGACGAACCATTGCGCGGAGCGAGCGAGGATCCTCCGCTGAAGGCGAGAAGCCTGAGCGAAGGTATCATATGAAA
>JABAOH010003565.1_pt1 | contig 17852 bp, 13 predicted proteins | sample 7062181 | NCBI WGS metagenome assembly JABAOH01 (sample SAMN14538630, study PRJNA623070) | marine sediment metagenome | biome: marine biome [ENVO:00000428]; feature: marine pelagic biome [ENVO:01000023]; material: deep marine sediment [ENVO:00002113]; isolation source: pool of 5 deep marine... | reverse complement strand
ACATCACGTAAATGACCCAGGACTGTATATGCCCAAAGACCGACTGGAATACTATAAATCCAAAGATCCTGTTGATATCGGCCGGAAGTATTTGCTGGAAGAGACAAAGTGTACCGAGCAAGAGACGGCAGCCATCGAACAGCAAGTTCAACAGGCAATGGAAGAAGCTATCGAATTCGCGAAGAACAGTCCTGAGCCATCTGTTGAAAAGTTCTTAGAAGAGGTTGAGCAAAATTGAGCGAGGACAAAAGCAAATCTGACGGACAAGACATCAGGCGGATAATGTACCGAGAAGCTCTCAATGAGGCGCTGCGGGAAGAATTGCGCCGTGATGAAACCGTCTTTGTGATGGGTGGCGGTATCGGCCAACGCGGCGGTTCCTACAAAGTCACCGTCGGTCTGCTTGATGAGTTCGGCCCTCGCCGGATTATAGATACACCCATCTCGGAGGCGAGCTTTACGGGGGCGGGCGTCGGAGCCGCTATTACGGGGATGCGGCCGGTAGTGGAGATACTGTTTATCGATTTTGCATCCCTCATTATCGACCAGATTGTAAACCAAGCCGCCAAATACAGGTTTATGAGCGGCGGCAGAGGCAGGGTTCCAATGGTACTGAGAACACAGGGAGGCAGCGGTAATGGGCTGGCCGCTCAACATTCCCAGAGTCTCGAAGCGTGGTACTATCATACTCCCGGCCTTAAAGTTGTGATGCCCTCGACACCCTATGACGCCAAAGGTCTGCTCAAAAGTGCCATACGAGATGATGACCCGGTCATGTTTATCGAGCACAAGCTTTTGTATATGACCGAGTGCCACGTTCCGCAGGACGAATACACCATCGAGCTTGGCGCCGGTGACATCAAACGCAGGGGAAACGATGTAACGATTGTCGCCTGGTCCAATATGGTGCATCGGGCGCTGTCGGCTGCCGAGAAACTCGCCCAGCAGGGAATTGAAACCGAAGTAATTGACCCGCGGACATTGGTTCCTCTGGACAAACAGTTAATTATTGAATCGGTTAAAAAGACCGAGCACGTGGTGATTGTGCAGGAGGCCGTTCGCAGAGGCGGGGTAGCTTCCGATATAGCTTCAATCGTCCAGGCTGAGGCGTTCGATTTCCTTGATGCCCCTATCGAAATAGTAGCGGGCAAGAATACACCGATACCATTCAACGTTCATCTCGAAAGGGCCTCGGTGCCGCAGGAAGGTGATATTATAGAAGCGGTACGAAAAGTGTTACATCTGTAAGAAATATCAGGGAGCAAGAAAAACGATGCCACTTGAGAATATGAAAGCTATGTTGAGTAAGGCAGCCGGTAAGAAGTATGCCGTCGGCGCCTTTAATATCCTTGACTACAATTCCACCAAGGCGGTCGTACAGGCTGCAGAGGAGGCAAACGCTCCGGTGATTATTCAAACATCAGCCAAGACGGTCATATTCTGGGGCGCTGCGCCAATTATCTCCTGGGTGAAGGAGCTTGCCGGCCCATCGAATGTGCCGATTGCTTTGCACCTCGACCACTGCAAGGATTTAAACCTTATCAAAGAGTGCATCGAATCGGGGTGGACCTCGGTTATGATTGATGCCTCCTCAAAACCATTTGAGGAAAACCTTGCCTTGAGTCGGCAAGTCGTACAAATGGCGCGACCCAAAGATGTTACCGTTGAAGCCGAGCTTGGGGCCATCGTCGGTGTCGAGGACGACATACACGTCAAAGAGCAGGAAGCCCATCTGGCCGACCCTGAACAAGCCATCAAGTTTTGTGTTGAAGTCAAGCCGGACTGTTTCGCACCGGCCATTGGAACGGCTCACGGAGTTTATAAGGGCGTACCCAGAATCGCTTACGAACTGCTCGAAGAAATCGCAAAAAAAACGGCTGTCCCCATAGCTCTGCACGGTGGGACGGGTCTTGCAGATGATGTGTTCAAGAAGTGTATCTCGCTTGGTTGTGCGAAAGTAAACATATCGACCCAGCTCAAATATGCGTTCATCGATGGATTTGTTGCTTACCACGAGGCGCATAATACGGAATACAACCCGCTGAAAGTTATCGATGCTCAGTTCCATCAGCTTAAGGCGGGAATTATTGAGAAGATAAAGCTATTCGGCAGTTCAGGAAAAGCCTGATAGAGGAAATTATTCAATGGCTAAAGCAATTATCATGCCGCAGGTAGGGCAGGATATCAAAACAGGCGCTATCGTCGAGTGGTGCGTAAAAGAAAATGACTATGTGAACAAAGGCGATATAGTCGCAATTGTGGAATCCGATAAGGCAACGTTTGAGGTGGAAGCGTACGAATCAGGTGTTTTACTCAAAATTCTATATGATGCCGGTGCTGAGGTGCCGGTGCTCGACCCTATTGCATATATCGGAGAGCCGGGAGAAGATATAGAAGAATTGGAATCGGCAGATATAGTTACTGATGAAACAATTGAAATAACACCTTCAGAAAAAACAAAAGTTGAAAAAGAAACTGAAGAGCTCCAGAAACAAAACATCGCCGTATCACCCGCCGCGAAACGCGTCGCTCGAGAATACGGCATTGATCTAAGTAAAATAACAGGCAGCGGGCCTGATGGACGCATACGTAAACAAGATGTTCTGGCAGCGGTATCTTCCACTCCCGCACCAATTGAATCCGAGCCGGGGAGTTACCAGCCGGATGCAGAGGCAGGTTTTTCGATGAGGGACAATTGGTGCGGGATTAAGGAACAACCTGTTGCATATCATACAAAGGAGACCGTAATGAAAGCCATTATTTTCGATTGTGACGGCGTTCTGGCTGATACCGAACGGGACGGCCACAGAGTAGCTTTTAACATGGCATTCGCAGAAAAAGGATATACAGTAGAGTGGGGAGTCGAGCTTTACGGAAAACTGTTGGAAGTTTCCGGCGGCAAAGAGCGAATGAAGCACTACTTCGACAACCACGGCTGGCCTCGTGATATCGAAGATAAGGACGCTTCAATCAAAGAACTGCACAAGCTCAAAACGGACTTTTTTATGCAAATTATAGAATCAGGAGAACTACCTTTACGCCCAGGTGTGGCAAGACTTGTTGATGAGGCTATCGCTGCGGATGTCACCCTGGCCGTCTGCTCTACATCTCACGAGCGGGCGGTCAATCTCGTAGTAGAGAAGCTGCTCGGCCCTGAGCGCAAGGCACGTTTTAGTGCGATATTGGCCGGTGACGTTGTGTCAAAGAAAAAACCCGACCCTGAAATTTATAACCTCGCTTCGGAGAGACTTAGTCTTGAGCCATCCGGATGTGTTGTGATAGAAGACAACCGTAACGGTCTGCTTTCGGCAAAAGCCGCGGGTATGTATTGCGTTATCACCACAAACGGCTATACAAAGGACGAGGATTTTACAGAGGCCGACCTTGTGGTATCCGAGCTGGGCGATCCGCCGAACGTGCAGGTAACTCTGGAGAATATTAGAAACATCATTAAGAAAAGCTGATGTCCATCGAGGAAAAACGAAAATATCTTTAGACACAGGCGATTATGAAAAAGACAATACTTGCCTTCGGTGAAATACTCTGGGACATCCTGCCATCATGTACGGTCCTCGGGGGAGCTCCCTTTAATTTCGCTTACCGGGCGAATACGCTCGGCGATACCGGTCTTATGATAAGCCGTCTCGGCCGGGATGAACTCGGCTATGAAGCCTGTGACCAAATCGTTCAACTTGGTCTGGATACAAGGTTCATCCAGTGGGACGACCAATTCCCCACAGGTACCGTTCAGGTCAGCTTCGATGAACAGAATAATCCGGACTATTTCATCACACCAGAAGTTGCCTACGACCATATTGAACTGACCGAAGAGCTGATCGAGGCTGCATTAGCAGCCGACTGCCTGTGCTTCGGAACTTTGTCCCAGAGGGCCGGAACATCACGCAAGACCATCGAGGAACTTTTGGAAAATGCGAAGGAGAGCATCAAACTCCTGGATATAAACCTCCGAAAAAAGTGCTATAGCTTAGAGACCGTGACTTTCTCGCTTCAACAAGCAGATGTTCTTAAATTGAACGAAGATGAGGCTCATCAGCTTGGTGATATGCTGGGCATCAAACACCGCAGTCTTCCGGAATTCTGCCGGGAAGTGTCAAGTAAATGGTCTCTTAAATACTGTCTGGTTACGCTCGGTGAAAATGGGGCTTTTGCCTCTTCAAATGATGGTCAAAAAGTCTATGTTTCAGGATATAAAGTACCACTCGCGGATTCTCTTGGCTCCGGAGATGCCTTTTCAGCGGGGTTCGTGCATAAGCTTTTGCGAGGGGCGTCAATTGCCGAGGCGTGTGAGTTTGGCAATGTATTAGGCGCTCTGGTCGCTGCGAAGGAAGGCGCGACGTCCACAGTGACATTAGATGAAATAGAGAAGTTTTGTAATCAGGATTGTCGGCGACTCGTCCATCCTGATTTGGAAGCATTCACAAACTCTTAACTCGATTATATGAGGAGATTAAAATGAACAAGATATGCATGGGTATATGGGGGATGACAAATCTGCGGGACCGCTTTAACGTAAATGGTTTCGGAGAAGAAGTGGCGGTTATCGATCGAATCAAAAAGATTGGCGAAACAGAAGGCGTTGACGGCATTGAGCTTCACGTCCCAACGGAGATTGACGAGAAAAACGCCGATGAGATTAAAAAAGTGCTCAACGACTACAACCTTCAGATGGTTCAGCTTTGCGGCCATACCTGGACGGAGAGGCAATACAAGTTTGGAGCCCTCGGTGACACCGATACGAAGGTGCGCTCTGCCGCAATTGACCGGGTCAAATGGGCTCTGGATGTGGGTGCAAGGTTCGAAGTGCCTATCAGCGTTCTCTGGCCCGCGACCGACGGCAACGATTTTCCTCTGCAAACGGACTATGTTGCTCTCTACGACCGTTATGTGGATTCCGTGCACCAGATTCTGGATTATCTTCACAAGAACAAATACACCACCAAAATATGCATTGAACCCAAACCGTTCGAGCCCCGTTCCTGGATTATGATGGGGACAACCGCCGCCGCACTGAGCATCGTTCAGGAGGTTGACGACCCGAACTTCGGCATTAACATCGATGTAGGCCATAGCTTGATTGCCAAAGAGAACGTCGAGGATATGTTCTCGCTGGTTCTCCGGGCGAAAAAGCTGTTCCACACGCATTTCGACGATAACGACCAGCAGGCCGACTGCGATATTCCGCCCGGCTGCGCTAATTTCATTCGTCTGGTGAGTATTATTTATGTCCTGGACCAGATGGGATACGATGGCTGGTTCGGCCTGGACCTGTTCCCATATCGGGATGACCCAATAGATTTTATGAAACTGTCTGTGGAGAATTTGAGGTTTGCGCAGAGCGTTGTTGACTTGATGAACAAAAAGGGAGCCAAAGAATTACGGGCCAAAGGCACTGATGGCCCGGCAATGTCCAGATTAATACGCGATTGTATCAGGCAGGCAAAATAGAAGATTACTATGAGTGGGATATAAGTCCCTAATGTTTGACTCGCATAAGAAAGGATTACCAATGAAACGAATTTCGATAATTATCATACTTTTGTCGATGGCCTCTCTGGTTTGGGCAGAGCCTGGACCCGGAGATGTTTTTCGTGAATATAAGTGGCGGCCTGAAGGAAAATGGCAGCGGGTAACCGGTCCCGAGGCCACGGCCGAAGGGGCAAAGGAATTCCTGCCCAATTCCGTAAACACCATTCACATCGATGACCTGGACGAGGCCGTCAAAGTCGAAGCGTACATCGAAATGCTGTTATGCCACGCCGGAACTGTGGACAAAAAAATCCGTCTCAATACAAATCCCTGGATACCTATTCTTGAATCACCCCTTATTCCGGGCAAGGCAGGACAAGGTCCACCTAATTCGGAATACCAGTATATGCGATATCCTTGTGTCCAGATTCCTATGAATTATTTGCGGCAAGGAAATAACACGTTTGAATTTACATGCAGCCGGGGGACAACGTTGGGCGAGTGGTGGCCCCAGTGGATTCTTTACGGCGTAACTTTCAGGGTTTACTATGACAATTCCAAGCCCCATCCGACCGGCACAATCACAAAACCATCTGGTGGTTCGACCATCGGCGAAGCACCTGTTTTGGAGGCCGTTGTCACAGGCCCTCGTCCGATTAAGCAGGTTGACTTCATCGGTTTCTATGAAGATTTCAACTGGGAGGGTGACGGTAATTATCGTCAATGGCACTATCGCTACTTATACAACGAAATAAAAAATCATATCGGGACAGCTACGAACAAGCCCTACAAAGTGACATGGGACAATTCCTGGATTCCCACTCAGGACCGACCCATCAAGATAATGGCCCGAATCATTGACGCCGCCGGAATGTGCTATATGACGACAGCGGTGGAAAATATCCACCTTGTTCGCGACAAAACAGTTCAGATGTATAAGCCGTACGACGTCCCTAAAAGCTGGTCAACCCGGGTTGGCAATACGGACAAGTGCAAGACCGATGTGAACGATGACTTAAGCAAAGCCGTCGCCGCAAAAATCATTATGTCCACCTGGAACGGAGTCGCAGCGGACGAAATTGGAATCAATGACAAGAAGGTAGTAACAAATATTGGCAAGAACCATGATTTGAGCTATGACGAGTTTGAGGTTCCGCTGAACCTAATCAAGTCCGGTACGAATACTCTATACACCCACAGCTCGACTACTCATCACGGTATCGAGGTCCAGTGGCCCGGTATGGTTCTAATAGTAAAATACAATGAACCCGAAGGCGAACCGGCCCCAAACTGAAATAAACTTATCTTGAATGATTGGCGTAAATATCCGTTCAATTGTAATCTTTCGGAGGTAAAGAAAATGCGTGCAATAAGGTATCTTACAAACGTTAAGAGAATATCGGTTCTGGCAGGTTTTTTCTGCTTTGTTCTTCCTGCCTTTTCCAGCCAGATACAGTTCGAGCATGTTGTCATTGACAAAGATGCCATCGGGCATAGAGAGGTCGGCGACATCGACGACGATGGTTTCAATGATATAGCAGCAGTCAATTCCGGAACCGATGAGCATTCAGTAGTGTGGTATAAGTATCCCAACTGGAAAAAATATACTATCACCGACATCAGTGAATTCAGTGACTACAATGCTTATCGCTCCTGTGATATGGAGCTGGCAGATATAGATGGTGACGGCGATTTGGACCTTGTGGGAAGAATCGGCAGGCCGGAGGATGATAAGTACGGAATCAATTGCTGGTTTGAGAATCCAAAACCGAGCGGGAACCCAGCAGGTGATAACTGGAAACGCCATGATATAGGCGAGAGTTATTACGCAAAAGATTTGGAAGTGACGGATTTGAATGGTGACGGCAGGTTAGATGTCGTCTCGCGAGCCCTGAACGCCAAAGTTCATATCTACTTGCAGGAGGGTTCTTCCTGGAAAGAGAAGGTCCTTGAGATAACCCATCACGATGGTATGGATGTGGGAGATATGGACAGAGACGGTGACCCTGATATAGTGCTTAACGGTTACTGGATCGAGACACCGGATGACCCATTAGCCGGAAGCTGGGGCAGGCATGACTTTGACAACAAATGGTACACACAAAAAACCGGCGATAACGGCCGATGGTATGATAACAATTGCAAGGTCGTCGTCGCTGATATGAACAGGGACGGTTGCCTGGATATCGTGATTGCTCACGCCGAGGACAAGGGCTATCCTGTCTCCTGGTACCAGGCTCCCGCTGAGCCTAAAAGCGGCAAATGGCTCGAACATGTGATTGCTCAAGTGGACAAATGCCACAGTCTCAAGGCTGCCGATTTCGATAATGACGGCGATTTGGATATATTGGCGGGCGAGATGCCCAATATCCCAAAAGAGGCCCCGCATCCAGTTCTCGTTTTCATCAACCAGGGTAATGCCCTCAAATGGAAGCAACAACTACTTACCGACCGTGGTAACTACAGCGCTCAGGTTGGAGATATTGATAATGATGGGGATATAGATATCATTGGTCTTCGCAATCATAATACCGCCCCAATCGAAATGTGGAGAAATAAAACGAGCGATAACAAACTTTCTCTGGATGACTGGACCTATATCGAGGTTGACAATAAGCGAGGTAAGTGGGGCGACTGGGATGAGCCGGACTGGCTGAAGTACTTCGGTCTGGCTATGGCGGATGTCACCGGTGACGGATACAAGGACATTATTGCCGGGCGTTATTTCTACCGCAATCCCGGTGGCGATATGAGCGGCAGGTGGCAGCGCATCACCTTCGATATCAATGTGGATGGTATGCTCTTTGTCGATGTTGATGGTGATTCTTTTGCTGATGTCATCGCCGAAGCCCTGCCGGATGTATATTGGCTCGAAGCCGAAGACAAACCGGGCAGCTCCTGGAACGCGAAAAAAATCGGAACATTACCCAAAACCGGCCACGTCAACGGCCAGGGATATATGCTTAGCCAGATTATAGCGGGAGGAAAACCGGAAATAATCCTCGCCTGCGGTGATGGCATCTACTACTTCCAAATTCCTGAAAATCCTCAGAACAGAAACTGGCCCAAAACCAGAATCGCCACTGAAACTATGGACGAAGGCATCGGAGTGGGTGACATTGATGGCGATGGCGATATCGACATTGCAGCCGGTAAACAAGACAGGAAAACTTTTACGGTAATGTGGTATGAAAATCCCGGAAATGGTAGTGCCGACTGGCAAGGCCATCTTGTTAGTCAAACCAATTTCGCACCCGACCGTATTGTTATCGCTGAAATAAATGGTGATTCTCGCCTTGACATTGTGGTCTCCGAGGAACGATATCCCGGCCCCGACCCCGACGCCAGTCTGTATTGGTTCGAGCAGCCGCGTTATCCAAAAAGCCAGACCTGGAAAAAACATATCATTGTAACAGAGTACTCCCTCAATAATCTGGATGTCGCCGATATGGACAGAGACGGTGACTTCGACGTTATCACCTGCGAACATAAAGGGCCAAAAGGAAAATTCCGGCTGCAAATTTTTGAAAACGACGGAAAAGGAAATTTCACAGAGCACATTGCCGACCGCGGCAAGGAAAGCCATCTCGGCGCCAGGGTAGCGGATATGGACAATGACGGCGATATGGATATTGTCAGCGCTGCCTGGGACAATTATCAGTTCCTGCACCTCTGGCGTAACGATAACAGAAAAGGAAATGAAAAATGAATCCAACGTTCATTATGAAAATCAGAGTCAAAATTATTTTTTTACTATTGTTGAGCTCTTCGATATCTCCAGCCAGTGACATACCATTCCATCACGTGGTTATAGACAGCAAAGGGCCGAAAGACCCCTGGGCAAAGATAATCGGAGATATAAACGGCGATGGATTTTTAGACATCATTATTGGGGGGCGTACGGGTCCTCTGGTTTGGTATGATTACCCCCACTGGACTAAAACAATCGTTGCGGAGGGTGGATATAAGACCGTTGATGGTGAAGTAGGTGATGTTGACGGCGACGGCGACTTAGATATCGTCATGGGAGGTTTGATATGGTATGAAAATCCACGACCTCATGAGGACCCGGCTAAGAATATTTGGAAAGCCCATAAAGTTGCTAATCATCCCACCCACGATGTAGAGCTCGGCGACCTGGACAGAGACGGAGACCTGGACATTGTCACGCGAGACCAGTCCGAGTTTGGCCATAAAGCGGGTAATAAAATCTATATCTGGCGCCGGGATGGAACCAACGAGTGGACCGAGAGAGTTATTAATTGTCCTCATGGAGAGGGTGTCACTCTGGGCGATATCGATAAGGACGGAGACCCCGACATTGTCATCGGAGGCATCTGGTTTGAAAATACCCAAGATATAGTCAATGGGCCATGGACTGCGCATCGTTTTGCTCGCTGGCATCCGAGTGCAACGGTACAAATAGCAGACATCAACGGTGACGCCCTGCCGGACGTGGTTCTTTCACCGGCGGAACTAAAGGGCAGTTTCTACAGGATATCCTGGTTCGAAGCACCGTCCGACCCCAAAAAGGAAAATTGGCCAGAACATATTATCGCCGAGGCCATAGAATGCATTATTCACGGATTGGTAACCGCTGATATGAACGGCGACGGCGCTATGGACGTGATTGCAGCGGAAATGCACCAGGGGACTGATCCCGATGAAGTAGCTATCCACTTCAATCAGGAGAGAGGTTCGTCATGGAAAAAGCAAATCATATCCACCAGAGGCTCCCATTACATCCGAGCCGGTGATATTGGAAATGATGGTGATATGGATATCATAGGTGCAAACTGGAGCGGCAGCTATCAACCAATCGAGATGTGGGAAAACAAAAGCAAAACCTGGGTCCACCTTTCGAGCATGAAAGGAGATATACCAAAACCCAATGTCGGACGGCAGGCCGCTTCGTTAATCCTGGATATTGATAAAGACGGCGTGAATGATTTTGTTATTGCCGGTTGGAGTGAAGAAACGAGCATGGTTTGGTTCCGGCATACTCGTGATGGCTGGGAAAGGTATCTTCTCGACAACCGAAAAAGCCACATCGAGGCCGGCGGCACATATTGGGACATTGACGGCGACGGTGACCTTGACATCCTTCAAGGCGGCAGCTGGGCCACAAATGAAGTTTGGTGGTGGGAGAATCCATATCCGAACTATAATCCCGATAAACCGTGGAATCGCTATACTATCAAAGACCAGGGACAAAAACAGCATCACGACCAGATATTCGGCGACTTCGACGGCGACGGCCAAGCAGAATTGGTTTTCTGGAACCAAAGAGACCAAAAGCTTTTAATCGCTGACATACCTGACAATCCCAAAAAGAAAGAGAGCTGGTCGTTTACGGAAATATGGTCATGGCCCCGCGCGTTCAAATATGAAGGCTTCGCAAAAGCTGACATTGACCATGACGGCAAAACAGACATTGTTGGCGGGGGCATGTGGTTCAAACATGATGGCGGCAAGAAGTTTATCGCTAATATAGTTGACCAAAAATACGGGATGTCACGCTCGGCAGCCGGCGATTTCATAAAAGGCGGCCGCCCGGAAATCGTACTGAATTCCGGCGACGGGATCGGGCCTTTGAACTTATATGAATGGAAGGGCAACAAATGGGTCAAACACACCTTGATTGAAAAAGTGGACCACGGACATACCTTGCAGGTCGGTGATATAAACGGCGACGGCAATCTGGACATTTATGCTGCTGAAATGTATCGACCGGGGCCGGGCGATAAATGCAGGCAATTGATTCTTTATGGAGATGGTAAAGGCAACTTTGAGATACAGATAGTATCCACAGGCACAGGAACACACGAAGGTCGAATTGGAGATATGGACGGCGACGGTGATTTAGATATACTCCAAAAGGATTTCCAGGAACATCAGCGGGTGGATATTTGGTTAAACAACGGCACATACAAGGCAAAAGGTGCATGGTTAGGTGACACTTACAAATACCGTGTTCCTATTAGAGTAAACGCAACAGGATACGAACGCCTGGATAAGCCCGTTGAGGTGCCCCCCGAAATGTGACTCTGCCGTGAGGAACGCTAAGATAGTTGGAATCGGACAGTTGTAGGCAGTGTTGGCTTACGATGGTCTGTCAAAGGTGGATTGAGAAAATGGCTCCCACGACAGAAACCCTGGAAAAAATTTTCTACATGAAGTCTTTGCAAGGTCTTTCAAACAAAGTTCTTACGTGTTTTTGCACCATCTTTTCTAAAAGACATGCATAATTCCAGAGGTTCTTCTTGACGGGAAGGAGGTGAATTTGGTATAAGTGATATAATAGTAAAGCTTGTGCCCGTATGAGTCGGATATATGTTCATTTTTGGTTTCACAGCGGGTGCAATTCTTTGGATTACTCAAAAGAGGAGGAGTTAGTGTGTATCACGTGAGGCAGAAAGTCGGAGGGGAGAACATGTACTTCGCAGTTAAGATTCTTACATTTCAATTAACAACCTTAATTTATTTTTTTTAAAGGAGGACTATTATGTGTAAAAAATTGATTTATTTGGTTTCTTTTGTTTTAGTGCTCGGGTTGGTTGGAAATGTGGGTGCTTTACAGGTCGTTGATGATTTCGAGAGTGGCAACTTGGGCGCGTGGGAGATCCCGGTGGGGCCGGACGCCGTGGCCGTGGGGCCGGATCCCACGGACCCGAGCAATCAGTGCCTGGTTCTTTCTGCCGCAGAGATAAGGATGCGTATCCCCTGGGGCTTGCCGGAAGGTGAGACGGAAACCCTGTACTACAGATTCATGTACGAGACGGCACCGGAGGGCGGTACGGTCAATCTGCACGTGGGCGCGACCGACCCGGTCGACACGGAGTGGGGCGACTACTATGGCCTTTCTCGCTTCAGTAGTAACCACGACGCCGCCAACGTTCCTGACATGGACGTGCGCGACGGTGGCGCCTATAGCGACCTTGTCTATGTTGATTTTGAGCCGCTGCGGTGGTACCAGGTCGTGCTGGAATATGACACCGCCACCCGGACATACGATGTATACGTGGACGCAGAGCTCGTCTTCAAGGGAGCGGCGTTCCGTTCCGGATACAGTCCCACCAACCTTGAGTACATCCTCATCCGGACGACCACGTGGCAGGGCAACTTCGCGAACGGCACGGTGTACGTTGACGATATCACCATTGGGGCCACGCCGGGCTTTGTGCAGGCAGCGGCGCCGAACCCGAAGAACGGTGCCACGTTGGATGACACCTGGGTCAGCCTGAATTGGAGGCCGGGTGATTCCGCTGTCTCGAACGACCTCTACGTTGGCACCGACTTCGACGACGTCAATGACGGGGCCGCGGGCACATTCGTGGTAAATACCACAGACAGCTTCCAGCTCATCGGCATCCCCGGGTACCCGTTCCCCGACGGCCTCCAGCCCGGGACGACCTATTACTGGCGCGTGGATGGGATCAACGATGCCGACCCCGATAGTCCCTGGAAGGGCAACATCTGGAGCTTCTGGGTGCCCTCGAAGGCGGCCTACAAACCTGTCCCACCGGACGGCATGCGGTTTATCGAGACGGACGCCGATCTGACATGGACCGCGGGCGAGAACGCCGCCTTGCACACGGTGTACTTCGGCACGAACGCCGATGAGGTGGCCAATGCCACCAGCGGCGGCACAAACCAGGGAGCGACCACGTTTGATCCAGGGCCCCTGGAGCTGGAAACCACGTACTATTGGCGGGTCGACGAGCACGCCGGTCTCGTCGAGACCAAGGGCGAAGTCTGGAGCTTCACCACAAAGCGCGAAGGCGGCGGCCTGCGCGGTGACTACTATGACATCAGCCCAGGTACGCCGGACCCACCGGAGTCGGCCTTTTCCGGCCCGGTCGTGTTGACACGCATCGATCCGGGCATCGATTTTGAGGGCAGTAGCGGCACCAGTCCGGAGCCCAACGTGGTCAGCGCCGACGCCTTCGCCGTGCTCTGGACCGGCGAGATTGAAATCCCCTTGACCGGGACGTACACCTTTATCCCCCGCACGGCCGACGGCGTAATCCTCTGGATCGATGGCGTCGAGAACACCAACATGTGGCGGGGCCAGCCCCCTGAGAGCGCACCCGGCCGTCCGCTGGAATTGAGTGCCGGCGATATCGTAGCCATCGAAATGTGGTACTTCCAGGCCCCCGGTTTTGGAGGTGACTGGACCGTACGCCTGGACTGGGAGAGTGATCGCTTTGCACGACACACCATCCCGGCGGCTGCATGCTCGCCGCCGCTACGCGCCAGCCGGCCTCAGCCGTCGAACGGCGCTGTGGACGTAAGGCACACACCGCAGCTCACATGGAGTGTCGGACAGAACGCCGCCCAACATGACGTGTACCTTGGTACCGATGCCGACACCGTTGCCGCTGCAGATACGAGCGCGGCAGACATCTACCAGAGCAGGCAGGCTGAGACGAGATTCGCACCTGCAAAGCTTGAGTGGGATACCACCTACTACTGGCGTGTTGACGAGGTCAACAACACCAATCCCGACAGTCCGTGGATTGGCCCTATCTGGAGCTTTACTACAGCCGACTTTTTTATCGTGGACGATTTCGAGTCCTACAATGACCTTAATCCCGAGGACCCCGAGAGCAACAGGATATTTCACGCGTGGTTGGACGGATATGACGACCCGACAAATGGCTCTTTGGTTGGTTATGACACTCCCCCCTTTGCTGAGCAAACTATCGTTCACAGTGGTAACCAGTCGATGCCATTATTCTACGACAACAGTGTTGGGTACTCTGAGGCTACATTGACGTTGACTTATCCGCGTGACTGGACAGAGAAAGGTGTCAACACGCTGACAATTTGGTTCAGAGGCATTCTGGATAACGCTGCCGAGACGTTGTATGTCGCCCTCAACGGCAGCGCTGTGGTCAATCACGATAATCCGAACGCGGTACAGATTAATAAATGGACCGAATGGACTATCGACCTGCAGGCCTTTGCCGACCAGGGTGTGAATCTGACTAATGTCGATACGATTTCCCTTGGCCTTGGTAACAAGAACAATCCGTTAGCCGGCGGTTCAGGTACGATATACATCGATGATATTCGGCTGTATCCACCGGCACAGTAAGCCGTGTGATTTAGTTAGCAATTAGAATTGTGTAATTGACCCTGTTAGATAACGTCGTATTTTTTATCTAATGGGGTCGATATAGCAGATTTGTGCCACTTGTACCTGCGGTTACGCAAGTGCAGGCAATTCAGGGCCTGTGCCGATTAATTCGGTACAGGCCCCTTTAAATTGGTTATTCAAACTAACCCATTAAGGATTGAATATTAATCATAACTGTTCCTTCGCGTTGCTCAAGGACAGGCTTATTGACAATGACATAGGGTGGCTTGTCATTCTGAACAAAGTGAAGAATTTCTTTCTGCACAAGTGTACTTTATCCTCATTCACAGGCCAGCAAAAACAAAAAATTACAAAGGAATTACGACATTTGATTCCAAAATTAACAGTCTCAGCTCATGCTGATTGCAGCATTGTACCTTCAGACAGCAAGATAGCTCTTTACGAAGAGTAGCTCCCAAGCTATCTTTTGACAACAACCCCATTTAATGATAGGCTATCCGTGAGCTCGCAACAAACTTTGCTGAGGTTGTAAAAAAGACGCAAAGACGACCGATACGATAGTACAAATCCTCAGCCAAGTACCTATACCTGGGCGGGCACTCGTTCTGAAAATTTCGAATGATGTTATCCAGTCATAAGATAAACCAAATACTCCGCAAAGCCGGTTTCAACAGCTACACTTTCAGTTCCATTGGAGCCGGCCATTATAACGATTCATACTATGTCAATTCAGACAACGACAAATTTGTGCTTCGAATCGCACCTCCAGACAGTACACCAAAACTGTTCTACGAAATAGATATGATGAAATCAGAAGTTAATATCCACCAGCTGGTAAGAGAACACACCGACGTTCCCATCCCGAAAATTGTCTATTATGATTTTTCGCAGGATGTTATCAAAAGGGATTATCTCATAATGGAATATCTTGAGGGCAATTCCGGGTTTTTCGACGAAAAAGAGCTGGGCAGATATGTAAGACAGATTCATGCCATCAAATCAGACCGGTGCGGATACCCTGAACGCGCAGCACCTACCGGAGAAAGCTGGCCTGATATTTTTTACACCTATGTTGAGCTGATTTTCAATGACTGTCTTTCGTGTGGAGTCATTGATAATAATGAATACGAACATTTTCTTTCAATATACGAAAAACACAGAGACGTTATTAGCGAAGTTTCTCCATCACTCCTTCATCTTGATTTATGGACCCAGAACATACTCACCGTAAACGGCAGGATAACTGCGATACTTGACTTTGACCGGGGGCTGTACGGCGACCCGGAGCTCGAATTTGCAGTGCTCGATACATATGGGTACAGCAGCCTTGAGTTTTTTGAAGGATACGGAAAGCCCCGTCCTGTAGATTCAGCGGCCCAAATCCGCCGCAAACTGTATATTGTGTATGAACTTATAAAATACGCATTCATCCGCGTTGCTCGCGGCAAGAGTATGTCAACCGGCAGAAGTCACATTGCACACTGCAAAAGAATACTGGAGGGGCTTGAGTAAATGTCACCTCAACATTCAAAAATTTCGGATTCAGTAATCACCATTCCCGCACTTGGCGATAATTTTATTTATCTGTATCGGCATAATCCAAGCAACGCGCTTGTCGTTGACCCAAGCGACGCCTCTCTGGTACTTGGCACCTTAAAAGAACACAGCCTGGACCTTACAACGATTCTTGCCACCCACCATCATTGGGACCATACTGCCGGTACTATTGAACTGAAGGAGAAAACCGGCTGCAAAGTCATCGGCCCCGACAAGCAAAGAATACTTGGCATTGACTGTGTAGTTGAGGATGGACAGGTCCTGACGATTGGTAACACAAAGATACAGCTTATTGCCACGCCGGGACATACTCGCACGGCTGTATGTTATTATGTGCAGCCATCGAACGATAATAAAAATGGCATTCTCTGGACGGGGGATACATTGTTCATTGGAGGCTGCGGCAGACTACTGGAGTGCGATGCACGGTCGATGTGGGATTCACTGCTCAAATTGGCATCTTTACCCGATGATACGCTTGTCTATTGTGGGCATGATTACACAGTGGAAAACTATCAATTTGCTTTGAGTATTGAGCCGGATAATCAAGCTGTTCAAAAGAGCTTGAGCGAAGTCAAACAGGCCCAAAGAACAGGCAGACAAAGCGTCCCTTCAACAATGTCACGCGAGAGGACAACTAATCCCTTTCTACGGGCTGATACTCCAGAGCTTAAAACCGCGCTAAATATGCCTCAAGCCCAGGCTGTGGAGGTCTTTGCAGAATTGCGGCGGCGCAAGGATTTCTTTTAGAATATTAAAATCGTGCTTCTATCCATCCTAAATTTAGTATCCTCGCTCGCAATTTTCGAGCCGTTGGAATAAGTTGCGGATACTTAGCTTATTTGGTAAACTCCAGCTTGAATTTCAAAATCTATAAGGAGAATGTTATGCTAATCGTACACGTTTTCGTCCAAGTTAAGCCCGACCAGGTCGAAGCCTTCCGGACAGCCTCACTCGAAAATGCTCGTAACAGCGTACAGGAACCAGGTATCGCCCGATTTGACGTTATTCAGCAGCAGGATGACCCCACGCGTTTTGTACTGGTAGAGGTCTATCGTACCTCGGATGACCCGGGCAGGCACAAGGAAACAGCGCATTATCAAAAGTGGCGCGATACAGTGGCTGATATGATGGCTGAACCACGCACAAGCATCAAATATACTAATGTGTTCCCTGACGAGCAGGATTGGGATTAATTGAAGAGACGCCGCAAGGTGGGAACCCAAGCATTTCGTCTCAAGAAGGATAACCATGAGATTTGAATTTGCAACAGCCAATCGCATCATATTCGGCCCAGGTACACTTAAGGAAGTTGCGCCTTTATCAGCCGAGATGGGAAATCGTGCCGGTGTTGTCACAGGCCGTACCATCGAGCGGGCCGGGCCGCTACTCGAACAGCTCGAACAACAGGAGATTGAATATGTAACGTTCAATGTAGCCGGGGAGCCGACCACAACGGCAGTAAAAGCAGGGGTGGAACTGGCTCGTCAGGCCAAAAGCGATTTAGTTATCAGTATCGGCGGCGGAAGTGTCCTTGATACCGGTAAAGTAATAGCAGCGATGCTAACCAACAGCGGCGAATTGGAGGATTATCTGGAGGTGGTTGGCGCCGGCAAACCACTTTCACACAGTGCCGCGCCGCACATCGCGATTCCAACTACTGCAGGAACAGGCGCTGAGGTCACACGTAATTCAGTGCTCAACG
>JABAOH010153052.1_pt1 | contig 17854 bp, 20 predicted proteins | sample 7062181 | NCBI WGS metagenome assembly JABAOH01 (sample SAMN14538630, study PRJNA623070) | marine sediment metagenome | biome: marine biome [ENVO:00000428]; feature: marine pelagic biome [ENVO:01000023]; material: deep marine sediment [ENVO:00002113]; isolation source: pool of 5 deep marine... | reverse complement strand
CGGCACTGTTGGGGCTGGTCGCGGTACTGGGCACCGGGCTGCTGGCCTGGATCGAGGCGCTCACCCGTGATCGGATCGCAGCCCAGGAACGGCGCGTGATGCTGGAGCAACTGCACCAGGTCCTGCCGGCGCGCGACTACGACAACGCCTTGCACGAGGATGTGCTGCTGCTCAACGATCCGCAGTTCTTCCGCCACCGCGAGCCGGTGCGCGTGTACCGCGCGCGACGCCAGGGCGAGCCCGTCGCCGTGGTGATGGGCGTCACCGCCCCGGACGGGTACAACGGCGACATCCGCATGCTGGTGGGCATTCGGCGCGACGGCACCCTCAGCGGCGTGCGCGTCACCGCGCACCGCGAGACCCCCGGGCTCGGCGATCCCATCGAGCGTGAGCGCAGCGACTGGGTGCTCGACTTCGACGGCCGGTCTCTCGGCAATCCGCCGCCCGGGCGGTGGGCGGTGCAGCGGGACGGCGGCGATTTCGAACAATTCACCGGCGCAACCATCACGCCGCGGGCGGTCGTGGAGGCGGTGCAGCGCGCCCTGGACTACCACGCCACCCATGCCGGGGCGCTGTACCGGCCGGCCCCGGCGACGGAGGCCGGCCAATGACCCCGCAGCCGCGTTTGCGTGACGTGCTGGCCGACGGGGTGTGGCGCCAGAACACCGGCCTGGTCGTCCTGCTGGGCCTGTGCCCGCTGCTGGCCGTCACCGGCACCGTGGTCAACGGCCTGGGCCTGGGCCTGGCCACGCTGCTGACGCTGATGGCCTCGAACCTCAGCGTGTCCCTGTTGCGCGGGCTGTTGCGCCCGGAAATCCGGATTCCGGCCTTCGTGCTGATCATCGCCTCGGTGGTCACCGCCATCCAGCTCTGCATGCAGGCCTGGTTCCATGACCTGTACCGGGTGCTGGGCATTTTCATCCCGCTGATCGTCACCAACTGCGCCATCATCGGTCGCGCGGAAGCATTCGCCTCGCGCCGGGGACCGCTGGCGGCGCTGGTGGACGGGTTCGCAACCGGACTGGGTTTCTGCCTCGCGCTCGTCGCGCTGGGCGCGCTCCGCGAACTGGTCGGGCGCGGCACCCTGCTCGCGCAGGCTGGGCTGATGTTCGGCGACCTCGGCGCGGGCCTCGAGTGGGTGGTGATTCCGGAGTACCGTGGCTTCCTGTTGGCCATGCTGCCGCCGGGCGCCTTCATCGGTCTCGGCCTGCTGGTGGCCGGGCGGAACTGGCTGCACGCCCGGCGCCGTGGCGCCTCGCAGGCTGTGCCCGGCCTGCAGCGGGCGCGTTCGGCATGAAGACCGCCGACCGCCAGGAGTTCTTCCGCCGCCTGCGGGACAACAATCCGGCGCCGACCACCGAGCTGGAGTACGGCTCGCCGTTCGAGTTGCTGGTCGCAGTCATCCTCTCGGCCCAGGCCACTGACGTGGGCGTCAACCGGGCCACGCGTGCGCTGTTCCGTGACGCCCGCACGCCCGAGGCGATGCTGGCGCTGGGCGAGCCGGGGCTCAAGGGGTACATCCGCACCATTGGCCTGTTCAACACCAAGGCGCGCAACATCATCAAGACCTGCCGGCTTCTGCTGGAACGCCACGGCGGCCGGGTACCGGACAACCGCAGGGACCTGGAGGCGCTGCCCGGGGTGGGCCGCAAGACCGCCAACGTGGTCCTCAACACCGCCTTCGGCCAACCGACCATCGCCGTCGACACGCACATCTTCCGGGTATCCAATCGCACCGGGCTCGCGCCGGGCAAAACGCCGCTGGCCGTGGAACAGAAACTGTTGCGCAACGTGCCCGCGGAATTCCTCAAGGATGCCCACCACTGGCTGATCCTGCACGGGCGTTACGTTTGCACGGCGCGCCGGCCACGCTGCGAGGAGTGCATCGTCAGTGACCTGTGCCGCTACGGCCGGGCACGCGACCGCAGGTAGCCGGGCCAGCAGTGCGGGTCTGCGGCCTGAGCCGCCGCCCGCAACAGGGCCGCCAGGGCCCTGTGAACCTCCGCGCGGAAATCCGGTCTATCGGCCTGGCATCAGGTCAATCCCTTGCAAATTTGCAGCGAATTGCTACGCTTGGGGTTCGACGTGACCGACCGGAACACGCGCCGGCCCCCGGCCGACGCCAAATTCCGGCACATAACGATGAGTCAGAGTCGAGGCGCCCCAGGGCGCCGCAATCGTAATCAGCGGGCATTTGCCCTCGTTAAATGTGGAGGTTCCACCCAATGGCTAAGAAATCTGTTTTGATCAAACCCGTCGCGGCCGCTGTCGGCGTCGCATTCGTATCCTCACTGGTCGTTTCTACCACTGCGGTGGCCAGCGAGAATCCATTCGACGCCGCTGAACTCGACACCGGGTACATGCTCGCCGGCGGCCATGAGAAGGACGAAGGCGAAGGCAAGTGCGGCGAAGGCAAGTGCGGCGAAGGCAAGTGCGGTGAAGAGACCGACGAGGAAGGCGACGGCGGTGAAGAGGGCGACGAGGAAGATGAGGGCGGTGACGCCTGACTCCGAGTTGCTCCAGCACTCCACCGGCCTCTGAACCGGTGAGTCACCGAAAAGAACCTGTACACGGTGCAGGTCTTGGACTGAGGCGGGCCCTGATGGGCCCGCTTCAGACTTGTGATCTCGCAAACGTCGACTTCATGGAGGTCGCACCCGAGAACTGGATCCATGTCGGCGGCCGCCGCGGGCGCGCGCTGCGGTCCTACACCGAGCGCTTTCCGTTCGTATGTCATGGCCTGTCGCTGTCACTCGGCGGGCCGTCGCCACTCGACGAGACCTTCATCCGCAGGATCCGCCGGTTCCTCGATGAGCACGGCGTTCGTTTCTATACCGAACACCTCAGCTATTGCACCGATGACGGCCACCTCTACGACCTGATGCCCATTCCGTTCACGGATGAAGCCGTGCGCTACGTGGCCGCGCGCATCCGGCGCACCCAGGATCTGCTGGAACGGCGCATCGGCATCGAGAACGTCTCCTACTACGCGGCGCCTGGCGCCGAAATGAGCGAACTGGAGTTCATCAACGCGGTGCTGGAAGAATCCGATTGCGCCCTGCTGCTCGATATCAACAACATCTACGTCAACAGCGTCAACCATGGTTATGATCCGGTAGGCTTTCTCCAGGGACTGCCGCGTTCGCGGGTCGCCTACGGGCACATCGCCGGCCACCATCGCGAGGACAAGGACCTCATCGTCGACACCCACGGCGCCGGAGTAATCGGGGATGTCTGGTCCCTGCTGGAACGGGCTTACGAAATTTTCGGCGTGTTTCCCACGCTGCTGGAGCGGGACTTCAACTTCCCGCCGGTGCAGGACCTGCTGGCAGAGGTCGACCGCATCCACGAACTGCAGGCTCGCTGGGCAGCCGATGAGCAAAGACAAGCTGGATAGCGCGCCAGGGCGCCTGGCGGCCGCCCAGCGCCGTTTCGCCGCCCACATCCGAGACCCGCAACGCCACCCGGCGCCCGCAGACGTCGACGATCGGCGCATGGGCATCTACCGGGAGCTGTTCTTCAACAACATCCGCAAATTCCTGGCCAACAATTTTCCCGTACTCCATCGTCTGTATGGAGACGAGGCCTGGGCCGAACTGGTCCGGGCCTTCTACGCCGAGCACCGGGCGCACACGCCGCTGTTTCCGGAGATTCCGCGCGAGTTCCTGCAGTATCTCGAGCAACGGCGTGGCGACCGGCCCGGGGACCCGCCGTTTCTGCTGGAATTGGCCCATTACGAGTGGGTGGAACTGGCGCTGTCGCTGGATGCGACCGACCTCGCGGAAGTGCCGGCCGACCAAGAGGGCGACCTCCTCGAGCGGGTGCCCGTGCTGTCGCCGCTCGCCTGGCCACTGAGTTACCGCTACCCCGTGCACCGCATTCAGCCTGAGTTCCAGCCCACCACGCCCCCCGACGAGCCGACGCATCTGCTGGTGTATCGGAACCGCGCCGACGAGGTGCGCTTCATGCACCTCAACGCGGTAGCGGCGTTGCTGGCCCAGATGCTGAAAGAAGACCGTGGCGAAACCGGTCAGGACTTGATGACACGCATCGCCGCGACACTCGAACACCCGGACCCGCAATCCGTGATCGAACACGGCCGCGAGCTGCTCGAAGACTGGCGGGCGAGGGACATCATCCTGGGTACCCGGCCGACGGATTGAGCCGGGTACGCCCAATCAGGGAGAGCAACCATCATGAGCCTGTTGACACTCTATGACGCCCTGACCGCAAGGCTGCGGGCGGTGGGCGACGGCCTCTGGCCGCTGGCATTGCGCATCATCCTGTGCTGGGAATTCTGGGAAGCCGGCATCACCAAGCTGCGCGGCAGCAACTGGTTCGCAGAGATTCCCTGGGCTTCCTGGCAGAAGGGCTTTCCATTCCCCTTCTCCCACCTTCCCGCCGACCTCAATTGGTTTCTGGCGACCTGGGGCGAGCTGGTCTTCGCGGTGATGTTGCTGCTCGGCCTGTTCACCCGCTTCGCGGCGGTTTCGCTGATCGTGGTGACCATGGTTGCGACCGCGGCCGTGCACTGGCCGGCCGAGTGGCAGGGACTGGCCGGCCTGTGGGAGGGTTACGTCATCACCGCCAAGGACGCGGGCAACTTCAAGCTGCCGCTGTTGTTCATGGTCATGCTGCTGCCGCTGGTGTTTCATGGCGGTGGAGCACTGAGCCTGGACCGCGCCCTGCTGCGCGCGACCGGCCGCCAGCAGGCGACAAGCATGGGCACGGTGGATGCCCCATCGGTCGGTCTGGCGATGCTGGTGGCCGGGCTGAGCGTGGTCTGGGTCGAGCCGGTGCTAGGGCTGCCGCTGTTGGTGGCCGGCATGCTGGTGGCGGCGCTGACATGGCGCTCGCGGGCGCCGCGCTGAGCTCAGCGCGACATCGCCAGCCGATCCGGCGCAGCACGGTCGGCAAATGGTGAGGCGAGCGGCTGCAACCGGTACCCTGCGCCCCGCAACAGGTTAAGCAGGCCCTCTTCGCCCGGCAGGTGCAGGGCGCCGACGGCGGTGAACAGCCCCCCCTGAACCAGCACGGGCTGCATCGTCTCGAGCATCCGCCGGTTGCGCTCGATGATGCCTTCCTGCAAAAACCGCGCCCGGGCCCCGGGGTCGAGCGTCTCCAGCTGCGCGTGCGCCAGGCGGTAGAGCGCCTGCAGGTCGTCCGACAGATAGGCCTCGACCATCTGGTCGTGCACCTCCTGCACCCGGGGAAACTCCCGCACGGCCTGATCCAGCAACGCGAGCTGTTCGTCGCCCGGCATGCCTTCCAGAAAGGCGAGCTGCTGCTCGAGCGTCTCCAGGCCGATCACCTTCAAGCCCTGGCCGGAGGCCCGCAGAGACAGCGAAAAATCCATGAACAGACCGGTCTTGGGCGGCGGCACGCTCAACGTCATCATCGCCGCCCACGGTTTCATCCGCGCCACCTGCTCCTCCGGAAGACCGTAGCCGCCCAGCGCTTGTGCGACCGCCCGAAAGCGCTGCATGCCGATGACCTCCGCCAGGTGGGTGCCGACAGGCAGGCGCATGTAGTCCGCCAGCCGGGCCAGGGTTGGCAAGTCCGGCACCAGCTCCATCGCGAACACGCGGCTGCCGCGCAACAGATCGAGGAATTCGGGCTTGAATTCCAGCACGCGCGGGTCTTCGCTGTGAATGGTGCCAAGCAGATAACCGGCATGGCCTTGCGGCCCCGTCACCGACCACAGCAGGGCACGATCCTCGCTGGCCAGGCCGGCGGCGGCCCAGGCTGCGCCCAGCACGAGCAGGAGGGCCCGGCGGGCCCGCGATGGCGTCTTCAGATACATGGTATTCTGCCGTGCATTCCCGTATGCTCGCTGCCTCGCACGGCCGGGGGCGCCCGGCGACTGGCGGGAACGCTCAGTATAAGGGTCTGCCGCGGGGATTGTCCCATGCCGAGAAATCTCGATCGACCGCACGCTGCGCCCCGCACCGGCGCCGCTGCCGCGCCGGGGCCCAGGGCCGCCGCCTCGCGCCCGAGCCGTGTCTTCGATTGCTGACCGCTTTCGCGGCTTTCTGCCGGTCGCCCTCGACGTCGAGACCGGGGGCTTCGACCCGCGCCGCGACGCCGTGCTGGAAATCGCGGCGTGCATCCTGCGCATGGACGCTGCCGGCCGACTCGAGGTGGCTGAGACCGTCAGCGTGGAAGTGGAGCCGTTCGCCGGTGCCCACGTCAGCCCCGCTTCGCTCGAGTTCACCGGCATCGACCTCGACGACCCCCGGCGCCAGCCACTGCCCGAGCCAGACGCCCTGCGGCGCATCTGCCAGCCGGTGCGGCGGGAGGTGCGGACCACCGGTTGCCAGCGCGCCATCATCGTCGCGCACAACCCCGCTTTCGACCTGGGGTTCGTCAATGCCGTGATCGAGCGCACGGGTTACAAGCGCAGCCCCTTCCACCCCTTCAGCAGCTTCGATACCGCGACCCTGGGCGGGCTCGCCTTTGGCCAGACAGTCCTGTCGCGGGCGGTGCTGGCGGCCGGCGGAGACTGGGACGAGTCGGCGGCCCACACCGCTGCCTATGACGCGGGCAAGACGGCGGAACTGTTCTGCACCATCGTCAACCAGTGGAAGCAGCTGACCGGCGTGTAAGGCCGGCACCCGCCATCAGCCGGCGCCGAAACCACCGCCGCCGGGCGTCTCGATGCGCAGCACCTGGCCCGCCGCCACCGGTTGCTGGCACTTGGGGGGTATTTGCTTCCCATCGAGCAGGTTGCGTCCCGCTGCCCCCGGTGCCCCACCCTGCGCGCCCCATGGGGCATGGCGGCGGCGCTCGCTGATGATGGAGCACTGCGCGGGCGCGAGAAACGCGTATTCGCGAATCACGCCGTGGCCGCCACGAAACCGCCCACGCCCTCCCGAATCGCGACGGATGGCGTAACGCAGGATGCGCAGCGGGTAGTGCCGCTCCAGGATTTCCACGGGCGTATTCAGCGTGTTGGTCATGTGGCTGTGGCGGGCGGAACGGCCATCGCAATCGGGCCCGGCGCCGAGGCCGCCAGCGAGCGTTTCGTAATAGTCCCAGCCCTCGGCCCCGCGCGCACCCATCGCCAGGTTGTTCATGGTGCCCTGGCTGGCGGCCGGAATGGCGTCCGGCAGGGCCTTGGCGAGGGCACCACACACGACGTCCACCACCCGCATGCTGGTCTCCACGTTGCCCGCCGCCACGGCGGCCGGCGGCTCGGCATTCAGCAGGCATCCCGACGGGGCCGAAAGGGTGAACGGGCGCATGGCGCCATGGCAGGCGGGCACCTGCTCCGGCATCAGGCAACGGAATACGTAGAATACTGCAGCGGCGGTAACGGACAGCGGGCAGTTGAGATTTCCCGGTACCTGCCGGGCACTGCCCGCGAAATCGAGGTGGATGCCGCCCGGGGCAATTTCCAGGGCGAGGTGAATGGCGATGTCCCGCGCCGCGACGCCATCGTCGTCCAGCACATCGGCGAATTCGTAACGCCCTGCCGGCAGCGTGCCGATGCTGGCCAGCGCCAACCGCTCCGCGTACGCCTGCAGGTCCTTGCTCAGCGCGCCGAACGGCTCCACCCCGAACGCCTCCACCAACGCCTGCAGGCGTTGTACGCCCAGTCGGTTGGCCGCAATCTGGGCACTGAAATCGCCGCGCGCGGCAGCCGGGTCGTTGAGCCGGCCCAGCAATTCCGACAGCCATTGCTCGTCAAGCTCGCCGCGCCGGATGAGCTTGCGCGGGGAGATCAGCACGCCCTCCTCCGCCAGGCTGCCGCTGACCGGCATGGAGCCGGGCGCCTCGGCACCGATGTCGGCATGATGGGCGCGGTTGGCACAGAACCCCACCAGCTGCCTCGCGAGAAATACTGGCGCCACGAAGGTCACGTCCGGCAGATGGGTGCCGCCCCGGAAGGGATCGTTGAGCACCAGCATGTCGCCTGGATGCCAGCGCCGTTTGCCGACCAGGTCGCGCATGGCAAAGGCCATGCTGCCGAGGTGGACGGGTATGTGCGTGGCCTGGCCCAGCAAATGCCCCTGCGGATCGAACAGGGCACAGGAATAATCGAGCCGGTCGCGAATATTGGGCGAAAACGCCACCCGGCCCAGCAGGGCGCCCATCTCGTCACAGATCGCCGCCACCCGGCTGGCGAACAGGCTCAGGCGAATCGCGTCCGCGGCCGCGCCGGCGCCGGGCGGAGCAGGCATTGAGCTCCCGGCCTAGCCCGCTGCCTGCCGTGGATCGGGCGCGGACAGCACCGCGTCGCGGCGTGCGGCGCGCATCTCATCCAGTGCGGCGCGGATGGCGGGATACTTGAGACCGAGAATCGCGGCTGCAAAGAAGGCGGCATTGACCGCGCCCGCCTTGCCAACCGCCAGCGTGCCCACGGGTATGCCGGGCGGCATCTGCACGATGGCCAGCAGCGCATCGATACCCATCAGGTCGCCCGCCGCGATCGGCACGCCCAGCACCGGCAACGTGGTCTTGGCAGCCAGCACGCCAGGCAGCGCGGCCGCCATACCGGCACCGGCGATGATCACTTCCAGGCCCCGCTCCGCGGCGGAGGCCGCATATTCATAAGCCACATCCGGCGTGCGGTGAGCCGAAATAACGCGCGTCTCATTCGGGATGCCGAGCCGGTCCAGCGTGTCTGCAGCATGTTGCATGATGTTCCAGTCCGACTGCGATCCCATGATCACGCCGGCCAGCACTTTTTCGTTCACCCGTCCACCCCTCGCGAAGCCGCTCAAAACCGCCGCCATTGTACCAGCGCCGGCCATTTCAAACAGGGCGGTCTTTTGCGTAGAATGCGCTCATCCATCGCCCCACCCGGACCGCCCATGCCCATTGACGGAAAACTGCTCGAAATCCTGTGCTGCCCGGTCAGCAAGACACCGCTGACCCTGTTGCTGCCACAGCGCCTTGAAAAGCTCAACCAGGCCATTCGGGCCGGGGCCGTGAAATACGTCGGCGGCGGCGCGGTGACGGAAGAACTCGGCGAAGCACTGATCACCGAGGACCACAAGGTCATCTACCCGGTGCGGGACGGCATTCCCATCCTGCTCGAAGAAAAGGGCATCGGCACCACGCAACTGCAGGATTTTTGAGGGTGCCCGGCCAGCCCCGGTTACCTGGCGACGAAGAAATTGCCGCGCAGGTGGCCCGCGCCCTGGCCGAAGACATCGGTGACGGCGATTGCACCGCGGGCCTGATCCCGGCCGCGGCACAACTCACCACCCGGGTCATCTGCCGGCAAGCAGCGGTGCTGTGCGGCGTCGCCTGGTTCCAGGAAGCCTATCGCCAGCTCGACCCGTCGGTCAGCGTCAGCTGGTCCGCCGGGGACGGCGACCCGTTGCAGCCCGGGCAAGCGGTGTGCCGCGTTCGCGGCCCGGCGCGCGCGGTCCTGAGCGGTGAGCGTACTGCGCTGAATTTCCTGCAGACCCTGTCCGCAACGGCCACCCGGGCCGCGCGCTACCTTGCCGCCATCCAGGGCACGCAGGCCCGTATCCTGGATACCCGCAAGACCGTGCCCGGCCTGCGGGCAGCGCAGAAATACGCGGTGCGCTGCGGCGGAGCCGACAATCACCGCATGGGGTTGTTCGACGCCATCCTCATCAAGGAGAACCATATTGCCGCCGCCGGCTCGATCGCCGCCGCGGTAAGCGCGGCCCGTGCGCAGCACCCGGACCTGCCGCTGGAAGTCGAGGTCGAGGGGTTGGCGCAAATCGGCGAGGCCTGCGCAGTCGGGGTCGAACGGGTTTTGCTCGACAATTTCAGCCTGGCGGACCTGCGCGCCGCGGTGCAGCGCTACGGCGACCACATCGAGCTGGAGGCCTCCGGGCAGATCGATCTCGAGCGGGTACGGGCGGTCGCCGAGACGGGTGTCGATTTCATCTCCGTCGGCGACCTCACCAAAAGCCTCGAGGCCGTCGATTTCTCGATGCGCTTTACCGCGCCGTCAACCGACCGCGATTAATTTACCCGGATTCATGATGCCCGCAGGGTCCAGCACGGCCTTGATGCCGCGCATGTGCTCGATTTCGGCGGCCGAGCGGCAGTAGCCCAGGTCCGCCTGCTTCAGGAGACCGATACCGTGCTCGGCCGAAATGGTGCCGCCGAAGGAGCGGGTGAGCGCGTAGATGGAGCGGCTGGCTGCAGCGCAGGCCTGCTCGAACGCCTCCAGCGCCATCCCGTCCGGCTTGAGCACGTTCATGTGCAGGTTGCCGTCGCCGATGTGTCCGTACCACAGCACCTCCAGCTCCGGGTACTGCGCGGCCACCTGCCCGTCCAGGGCGGCCAGGAAATCCGGCACCCGGGAAATCCGTACCGCCAGGTCGTTCTTGTAGGGCGTGGCGGCGGCGATGGACTCGGGGATGGCCTCGCGATAGCGCCACAGGGCACGGGCCTGCGTGGCGCTCTCGCCGATCACCCCCTCCCGCACCCAACCCGTCTCCACGCACCGGTCGTAGATCGCGGCGGCGAAGCTGAGCCCGTCCTCACCATCCGGATTGTCGAATTCCAGCAGCACGAGAAAGGGGCACGCCTCCGCCAACGGCGGCGCGCAGCCCAGGTGGGCACACACCCGCTGCAGGGCCGTCGCGGAGAAAAACTCGAAAGCCGACAGCGCCAGGGCTTCGCGCGCAGCCCGGAATACGGGCATCAAGGCATCCAGCCGGTCCAGGCCCAGCACCATGGCCGCCCGCGGCGGCGGCGGATCGGTGAGCCGCAGCATGGCCCGCACCACGATTCCCAGGGTGCCTTCGCTGCCAATCAACAGGTGGCGCAGGTCGAATCCGCTGGCATTCTTCACCAGCCCGGCATTGCATTCCAGCAACGCCCCGCGCCCGTCCACAAAGCTCAGGCCGGCGACCCAGTCACGGGTCAGGCCGTAACGCAGCACGCGCAGGCCGCCCGCGTTGGTGGCGATATTGCCGCCGATCTGCGAGCTGCCCTCGGCCCCGAAGCTGACCGGGTAGCACAGTCCCCGCTCGGCCGCGTAGGCCTGCACGGCCGCCGTCACCACGCCAGCCTCGACCGTCACGGTGCGGTCGGTGGCGTCGAAATCGAGAATCCTGCGCAAGCGGTCGAGGGACACGACCACCTCGCCTGCCGCAGCGACCGCGCCACCGCTGAGGCCGGTGCGCCCGCCCGAGGGCACCAGGGGCACGCCGTGCTCGGCCGCGACCCGCACCAGGTGCACCACCTGTTCCACGTGCTCGGGAAACACCACGGCCGCGGGCCTGGGCTCGCGAAAACGGGTCCAGTCCCTGCCATGGCTCTGCAGCACCGCGGGCTCGGTGCTCACCGCAAGTTCGGGGCAATGGTTCTGCAGCCATTCCCGCCGTACATCGATCTCGTTCTGGTGCATCGGCCCACACCCCGCCCCGGACGCCGAACCCACGCCGCGCCTCGCTGGCATGGCCCGTGGCCGGCATCGCCACTGGATTATAATGGGCCGGGGACAGCAGGAGATTCAGAATGCGAAACACATGCCACGCGCTTGCGTTCTTCGCCCTGGCTTTCTGGCTGGGCGCGGCCGCCCAGGAAAACAGCCCCGAGCCCACGCCCAAGCCATCGAAGCTGTTCGAGGCCGATGCCACCCTGGCCATCTCGCTGCACGGACCCTGGCGCCGAATCCTGCGGGATGTGACCGACCCGCAGCGCTACGACGGCAGCCTGGAATTCACAGACACCGCCGGCCAGCGGCAGACCATCTCGGTGCAGATCGGTACCCGCGGGCTGACCCGCCTCGAGCAGGTATGCGATTTTCCGCCGCTGAAGCTGTGGTTCGACAAGCAACAGCGAAAAGGCACGGCCTTCCGCGGCCAGGGCTCGCTGAAGATGGTCACGCACTGCTTCACCAGCAAGCGCTACGAGTCCTACTACGTCAAGGAATTCCTCGGTTACCGCATTTACAACCTCATCTCGCCCTACAGTTTCCGGGTGCGCGCGCTGGAGGTCACCTACCACGACAGCGAACGCGACGCCCGGCCGTTCACCCGCTTCGCATTCCTGATCGAGGACATCGACGACGTGGCGAAGCGCAATGACCTGGTAAAGCTCGAGGTGCCCGAGATCCACTACACCCGCCTCCACCCCGCCCAGACCAGTAATTACATGCTGTACCAGTACCTGATCGGCAACCTGGACTGGTCCGTGCTCAGCAGCCGGGACCCGGAGGAATGCTGTCACAACACCAAGCTCGTGGGCTCTGACACGGGCACCGGCTCGATCTACCCCGTGCCCTACGACCTCGACTCGACCGGCCTGGTGGACGCGCATTATGCCGGCCCGCCCGACAACCTGCCGGTGCGGGACATACGCCAACGCCTGTTCCGGGGGTTCTGCCTGCACAACAGCGAGGTGCCGCCGGCCATCGAGCGATATCTGGCCCAGCGGAACGACATCGTGGCGTTATTCCAGAACGAGCCGCGGCTGGACAATCGCACCCGCGGCGACACCTTGCGCTATATCGAAGATTTCTACCGCGTACTGCGACGGTCCGACGCGGCGGAGCGGCTCACTCGCACATGCCGGGGCCGGGCGCCAGCGGCAGCGGCTGACTGACCGGCGCCTGCTCCACCGCCGGTGGCTCTTCCACCCCGCTCGCCGCGGGCTCGGGCGGCGGCGCCAGCAGACTGGCAAGGCGCGCCTGCAGGGACCGGTTATCGGGTTTTGAGCCGACGACTTCCTGCAGGTAGGCGATGCGATCGGCATCGCTGGTGGGCAACGCCAGACGCCGCTCGCCGTAGCCCGCCATGGCCTCGGCCCCATTTAACTCCAGATAGGCGTCATGGCCACCATAGTAGGCCGCGATGCCGGTATCGTTGACCACCACCCGCCCCCCGAAACGCGGCCACACGATGCCGCCGGTGGGGGTATGCCCCACCACGATGCGGCGCGCGCCATAGCGCTCGAGGATGGCGTCCACCACGGGTCGCAGGGTCACCTCGTCCTCCTCGGCCAAACCCCGGTACCACAGTGGGCCGTCCGGNNCCGTCCGGGTCCTCCACCACCCCGGGCTGCAGGGGGTCGAAATTCTCGAGGGTCCCGCGAACCATGGCGTTGATCTCCGCAAGCGTGTAGCGGCAGTACTTGGCACTGATGCCGCCGTGCAGAAACAGGGTGTCGTTGACCTGTATCACCGTCGGGTTGGCCATGACCCACTGGCCATACTCACCGGCAGGCTGCCAGGCCAGGCGATGCTCCACCCAACCCAGCGGCACCTGTTGCTCCCACTCCTGGCGGTATTGATCCAGATCCATGACCAGGAACTCCTCGGGCTTGACCTCCCTGATGCGCTGCAGCTGCGCTTCCCACTGCAATTCGCGCAGGCGCTCCGAGTTCCGTCCCGTGAACGCGTCGAACTCGCCCGAATCGACGTACCGAAGATCACCATAGGTGTTCATGGCCTCGTGGTTGCCGATCAGGGTGTGCACACGGCCGTCTTTGCGCTGTGCCTGTTTTGCAAGCCCGATGAGGTGGTCGATGATCTTGCGGCTGTCCGGCCCCCGATCCGGGATGTCGCCGGTCTGCACCAGGTGCGCATCACCACCGCTCCACTTGCCGCGTTTGTCCAGCAAGCCAGCCGCACGCATGACTTTCAGGTACTGCTCGTAGTCGCCGTGCAGGTCACCGACGACGACCACGCGGCGGGCGCCTTGCCAGTGAAAATCGCTCACCTGCCGCGCCTCACCCCACGCTTCGGGGGCGAGGAGACACGCGGCAAGAGCCGCGACGAGCCACTGCCTCATCATCGTTCGCTCAACTCCATCGTCAGTCGAAGATGCCCTTGTCCTCTTCCTTGGGCTCTTCATGGCTGGGTCGCATGTAGGCTTTGGCCTCCTCGGTGGCTCCATAGTTCAATGCCCACAGGGTGAGAAAGGCGTAATTGAAGATCAGGGTCATGATGCCGGCAATCATCAGCATGCCAATGCCGGCCGCGAGACCCACGCCCACCGCCATGAAGATGAACACCGAATCGGCGGTGTTCTTGAGGGCGTTGCGGAACCGCACGCCGGCGACCACGCCCGTCAGGCTGAAGGCCAGCGCCAGGCTGTTGTGCACGATCATCACGATGCCGGTCACCGCGACCGGCAGGATGATCATGGTCTCCAGCAGCGACTGGTCGAGCTTGGACTTCTGGCGGATCGCCATGTACACCCAGGACACCGGCACCATCAGCACGATGGCTCCCAGGATGGCCACCACCAGCCACAATACCCCGCCGAACTCGGTGGTCACGTTGGAGGCGTGGATCTCGACCCCGGCGAGGCCGGTCGGGTCGCTTTCCGACAACAAAGTCTCGACCACGCCCAGCGGCAGGTGCCGGTGCAGGTCGGGCACCTGCGCGTAGGCCACCCACAGCAACAGCGCCAGCACCAGGTAGTAGGCACTCAGGCGGATGAGCAATCGCAATGCTTTCATCGTTCCAGCCTTCGCTTTTGAGACTAGGTTAACCGATTTCTCCGGACGATAACGAGTGCCGCGGCAGACCGATGGCTAAGCATGCAACTCGGGCGCCATCAAGGGGTCGAAGTGATGGGCAGAACTGCAACCCTGGGGGCCGACCGCTCTTGTCGGACGGCCATGGGGCATTGAAACAACAGGTATTGGCTCCATGTACACTAAGCGCAAGTCAATGATTCAACACCAAGGAGTTCTACAAATGAAGGTATCGCAAAGCAGGGGCGCGCTACTGACCGCCCTGTGTGCTGGCCTGCTGGTGTCATTCGGCGCCGTGGCCAAGGACGACCTGCCGGACATCACCGAGGAAGGGCTGCATCGAATCAAGGATTCGAACCTGGCCATCGTCTATGCCAAACCGGAGGTCAACCTCGCCGTCTACAGCCGGATCTGGCTGCTGGAGCCGACCGTGGCGTTCCGCAAGAACTGGCAGCGTGACCAGAACCGGGGCTATCCGCTCAAGGTCAGCAACGCGGACATGGAGAACATCAAGTCCGAGCTGGCGAAACTGTTCGACGAGGTGTTTCGGGCAGAACTGAGCGAGGGCGGTTACGTGCTGGTCGATGAGGCCGCCGACGATGTCCTGCTGGTGCGCCCGGCCATCGTCAATCTCGACGTCCGGGCACCGGACACCATGCGCGCGGGCCGCAGCTATCAGTATTCGGAGTCATCGGGTGAAATGACGCTGTACCTGGAAATCTACGACTCCACCACCGGCGACCTGCTGGGCAAGGCTCTGGATCGACAGGCCGACCGCGAACGCGGCTATTTCCAGTGGCAGACCCGTGTCACCAACCGGGCGGCAGCCGACCGGATTCTAAAGGGCTGGGCCAAGATCCTGCGCGAAGGGTTGGATGAGGCGCATGCCGCGGCCGGCACGGAGGTTGTTGGGGACGACGCAGAATAACCTCGGGCGATTTGCGGTTCCCGCCGCCATAACCTCGAAACCCGGCTGCATGGCCGGGTTTCTTTAAGCTGGGGGGTCGTGGTCGGCGGCCAGTTGCCGGGCCAGCGAATAAGCCATCAGCACTGCGATCAGCAGCAAGGGCAGCGACACCACGAGCGTGGCCGTCTGCACCACCTTGAGCCCGCCGATGAACAACAGTGTCAGGGGCAGCACGGCCAGGGCCAGGGCCCAGAATACCCGGTGCCAGCGCTCCGGATCGTCACCGGCCGGCAGGTTCGCCGTGGCGCTGGAGGCCAGGATGTAGGAGGCGGAATCGTAGGTCGTCACCGAGAACACCAGCCCGACCAGGGCGTAGAGCGCCATCACCACGCCGCCCAGCGGCAGGGCGTCGAGGATCGAGGCAGTGGCTTGCGCGGCGCCCTGCTCCTGCAAGGTCTCACTCACCGCGACCGCTCCGCTCAGCTCGAGGTGCAGCCCGAAATTGCCGATGATCATGTAGAACAGCGCACAGCCCAGCGTGCCATAGCCCAGCATGCCGAACACCACCTCCCGGATGGTGCGCCCGCGCGAAATGCGGGTCACGAACAGGCCCACGAACGGCCCATAGGCGATCCACCAGGCCCAGTAGAAAATGGTCCAGTTCTCGACGAACTCCGATCCCGTGAATGCGTCCGTCCAGCTGTTCATGCGGATGAAGTTGTCCAGCATCAGTCCGACGCTGTTCAGCGATGTTTTCAGCAGGAACAGGGTGGGGCCGGCCAGCAGTACGAAGGCCAGCAAGGCCAGCGCCAGCCACAGATTGAACTCGCTCAGGCGCTTGATGCCGCGCCGTAAACCCAGCCAGACGCTGACCGAGAACAGCGCCACCGACGCCGTGATCACCCCGAACTCCATGCCGAAACCGGCTGTCAGTCCCGTCAGGCGGCCCAGCAACGCGGAGATCATCGGCGTCGAGAAGCCCAGCGAGGACCCGGCGCCGCCGATCAGGCCGATCATGAAACACAGATCGATCAACCGCCCGGCGCGGGTGTTCTCGCGCCCCCCCAGGAGGTACAGGCAGCTGTTGCTGAACTTCAGGCCCCGTGTGCGCTTCACGTAATAGGCGTAAGCCAGGGCGACGGTCGGCAGGCAGTAGAAAGCCCAGGCCGTGAAGCCCCAGTGGAATATGCCGTAGGTCGCAGCCCACTCGACGGCTGCCACCGAGCGCGGCTCGAAGCCGAACGGGGGGGCATCCAGGTAGTAGGCCCACTCGATGGGCGCCCAGGCCAGCAGGCCGGCGCCGATCCCGGCGCAGAACAGCATCGCGGCCCAGCTGGTGCGACTGAACTCGGGCCCCTCGCCGGCCGCCGCCAGCACCACCGTTCCGAACCGGCCCAGCGCCAACCAGGCGAGAAACAGCAGCGTCGCCATGCCGCCGAGCAGGTACAGGTAGCCCAGTTCGTGCGCGATCCAGTCGTAGAGGTCCAGCAACACCTGGCCCCCGGTTTCCGGATAGCGGGCCAGCGGCAGGCACACAAGCAGGATCACGGCCACGCAGGTTGCGAAGCTGACGCGATCGATGGTGTGGCGCCCGGACATCAGGGCCTCACCGGCGCGGACCCAACCACAGGCACAGGTCGGCGTCAGGGGGCTCGATGGCGCCGAGGTGGTCGCCCAGTTCCATGACCAGCGGCCGGCCGGCGCGGTAGCGCGGCCACTCCGGGCGGCCGAGCACGTTGGGGTCGCCGCTGCGGGCAAACTGCACCCAGTAATCCATGACCGCCTGGGTCAGGCGCAGGTCGGCCTCGTCCACCGACTGCCAGGACTCATGCTGATTGAACACGTAGCCGATCTCGGTGCCGTGGTAGACGCCGAGCTTGCGGCCGCCCGGGCCCGGCCGCTGACGGTTGAAGTAGTACACCCAGGCCCGTCCGCCGGCCGCACTGACGCGGCCGGCCACGTAATGAGAGGGGCACAACATGCGCTGCGCGGTGCGCAGGCGGTCCAGGGCCCGGCGCGGGTCGGCCTCTCCCGCGACCAGCGAGCGCAGGACGGTGGCGCTGGCAGGTGCGTTGGTCTGCAGCCAGGCCTCCACCTCCTCCCAGCCCGCCGATTCATCCACATACATGTACCATTCGTGGGCATTGGTGCCGATGAGGATGTCGACCTCCGCGATCTTGGCGCTGTCGTAGTTGTCCAGGGGCTGTGCCGCGAACGTCAGCCCATCCCTCACCACATCGAAGTAGTGGCCGGGCAAGGCCTCGTAGGTGGCGCGCACCAGGTCTTCGGCCGGTATCGCACGCAGCTGCGCCGCGCTCGGGCCCTCCCCACCGAAGCCCAGGTACGAGATCAGCCGGCGCCCGAGTGCCTGCTCCTCGGCCAGCGTGCGCAGTTCACCCGCTGCGCTGCCGCTGCTCTGGACGATCACCCGCCGGTAGAGGGCCTGCTCGGCGATCTCGCTCACCAGCCAGTTACCGATGTTGCCGCCGCCGGAGGATTCCCCGAAAGCGGTGATGTTGTCCGGGT
>JABAOH010025510.1_pt5 | contig 17864 bp, 16 predicted proteins | sample 7062181 | NCBI WGS metagenome assembly JABAOH01 (sample SAMN14538630, study PRJNA623070) | marine sediment metagenome | biome: marine biome [ENVO:00000428]; feature: marine pelagic biome [ENVO:01000023]; material: deep marine sediment [ENVO:00002113]; isolation source: pool of 5 deep marine... | reverse complement strand
TATTCAATGTCTTCTTCGGGAAGCTCAAGAATGCGCCTATGATAAGCGAATGCCCCATCAACGTCGAATGCAGGCTTGTGAGAACAGTCGAGCTGTTGCATGGCGAAGTGTTCATCGGAGAGATCGTTGGGGTATACATGGAAGACAAGTATCTGACCGACGCCAAACCCGATATGAGGAAAATCAATCCTCTCATATTTGAGCAAGGTCTCAGCAACTATTGGAAACTCGGAGAGCACATTGGACGAATCGGCAACGTGGGAAAAAACTACAAACCACACCAAAAATGAAGGTAATTGCGCGCGAAGACGCAAGTGTGTATATACATTTAGCGTATTGCTTATCAAAAGAGTGCTACATTCTGCTGCGCTTTCTTTTGTGAATCACGGCTGCTAGCATATTTGAAACATACGGAAAAGCATGGAGAATTGCGTAAATAATTGTATCAAAATCGTGTCAAACCATTTTTTTGAGAAGAAGCAAAGACAAATCATAAACATTCTCCGCGAATGACCCGGAAAAATGTTTACGGTTTAAGAGAGGCGCGAGACCCCCATTTTTGCGTTCTTTTAGAGAATCATGAGAGAATCCCAAGCATTATGCGTTTTTTAACAGCTTTGAACGAAAGGAATTTCCATGAAAAGCATGAATTGACGATTTTTGTTCATTCAGAATTCGCGAATTTCACGGTCAAAACCCAAAAAGATTCCTGAATGTTTAATTCGACAATCCTTTTCGAAGAACACAAACTTGAAAAATGAGACTCTCACGATTCCGAGAATTGCTAACAAGCGCGCGCTTTATGGCTTACGGGAATGCCTTTCAAATATACACGCACAGTTTTGTTCAGTTCTTGTCCTATTTTCTTCTCAAGCTTGTCCGACGGCGTTTATATGAGCAAAATAGTTCCGAGAACCTAGGTTTGAACTATGCTAGGGATAGATAGACGATTCATTCCCGTGAGAAAGAAAGCGCTCAGGTTAAGTGCGCACGCAGAAGGCGGAAGGCATTGGCTGATTGAAGGATGGTGGAAACTACGGACGCGAGAAATACCATGAAAGCGATTGAAGAAAAACCGCTTTTTCAACTACTCTTTCTGAGGAACGATATGAACCAGAGTGTTGAGATCGTTGAGGCTGAGGAGATTGATTTCGAGGAAGTCCGGAAGAGCATTGAACTTGGAGAGTCATTTTTCATAACGTGGAAACCCAAGTCCAAATCTCGAAATTCTGAAAAAACCCAAGTCACAACAGATTCGTGGTACTTCACTCACATCTAGGAAATGCAGATTTTCAGATGATGAAAAGGTGCGAAGAGTGGAGAGTACAGTAGCAATAATCTTGATTGCCTCGATCATAGTATCTATGCCAACGTTGCTGACTGTAACCATTGTGTACCCTCATAACGATATATCCCACCAACATTCAGTTGACGACGAGTTCACTTAGGATTCCCTCACTACGAAGAATGTGAGGAATTTGGGGAACATTGGAGACATGGTCATGAAGTAAATAATGAACACCATGGAATGATGCATAGAGAAAATCAAGAGTCGAGCAATACAATGCATTGTAGCCCATGAGATCAAGAAACACGTTCAGCTGTCAGTGAACTAGTTTTTTTCTGTAGACTATGATCACTAGAGGAATCGCTGTGGCTAAGTATCCAATGTGGACAAGTAGCCTTGCCCATTCAGCTTGGATTGTGTAGCCAAACATGACGGAAAGCACGGATCCTATTACACCTTTGTGGTGGAACAGGTTGTCTGATGGGATGTTCAAGTTGTAGACCGGTTGCCCTAGTGTACCCCATGCCACTGGACCTGTGTACTCGATAAGTTCGTGGGTTCCGTAGCCTGCTAGACCTCCGGCCAAGAGCACAAGTAGAATACTTGAGAGATAGAAGAAGCGTCTCAGATTGATTTTCATGCCTGCAACAAAAATGCCACAGGCTAGCGCGAGTGAGGTTGCTGTTCCTAGAAGCAGTCCAGAGACTGTCGCCATGGCGTCAGCTACCAAGAAAGGTGTTAGAAAGAGGACGGTTTCCAGTCCTTCGCGAAAAACTGCAACAAAGGCGAAAGACACCAAGCCGAGGGCCGTCCCACGCGCTGCAATAGCTTCAACATGCGTTCCACCTCATTACGCAGTTCCTTTCCTTTCGTAGCCATCCAGTAGATCATCGACGACAAGACTGCGACTGCGATCAAGGCTGCAGCTCCTTCGAACAGTGCTTGAGTATTGTCCGGTAGTGATCCATAAACCAACGATAGCGGACCCCAGAAATACGCTTAACACAATCGCAAAAACGACGCCATACCATACCCAGCGTGACAAAGTTTTCCTGCCAGTTCGAGCTAGATAAGCTAAAGCAATTGAAATAATCAGGGCTGCTTCTAAGACTTCGCGAAAAGCTATCAGGTATTGGGCAATCAAATAGGCGATTTACCTCCTCGAGCCGGGAGATCCAGATGAAGCTTCTGAACCCTTGCCGTTCATCTGATTGACAGACACCTCGCTATATCTCTTGTGTGTAGGTTATCCTCATTGTAAACGTATTATGTCTATTACGTAGTTAGATTGAATGCTAAACTTCTAGCCGTGAATCTGAGCTAGAATAGAGCAAGATTCGGACTACTAATGTTGCTTACAGGCGAAGGAAGCTTATGGCCTTTGATCAAGAAAGCAACTTATATGAAGTCGAAATGGATTGTTTTGGGTGTGCTTAGGAGTTGTCAATTGTTGCATATCGAGATTCTTGATCTGATTATACGAGTACTGCTTGTCTTGGCGACAGGCTTTCTTTTCGCGATCATACTAAAAGCATATCTTCGCGTCAGGAATTCAAAGATGTTTTTCATTGCTATTGGCTTTGGAATCTTCTTTATTCACGCTTTAGCCTACATTCCAGAGATTTTCATTGAAGAATACAGACTAGCGATTCCTGCCAATGCTCATCTTGTTATCCACTTAACCGCGTTGATCTTCATAGCCGTCGGCATGTTTAAGGACTAGCTAAGCATGTTCAAGAAGGAGATTTTAGAGAATGAAAGAAGAAGCGAGATTTACAGATTCATAGAAGAGAATCCCGGCGTTCACCTCAGGCATATCCAAAGAGAGTTAGATCTACCACTTTCTTCATTGGAATATCACGTTAATTATCTAGTCAGAAAAGGAGTAATATTCAGAGAAAAAGATCGAAGCTACACAAGATACTACGTCCGGCAACTAGATTCTGAAGACAGAAAAGTTCTATCATCACTAAGACAAAGAAAACTGCGGGAAATCGCACTCAAGGTGTTACTATATGGAAAGGCGAAGTACCATGATCTCCTGACAGATCTTCGCCTTCCCTCTTCCACACTTTCCTATTATCTGAAGTTTTTAGTCAAGCGTAACATCCTTGAAAAACATAGAATCGGCCGGAAGAGCATTTACACCGTGAAAGATGAGAATCGGATAATAAAGGCTCTAATGGCTTACAGAAGCAGTTTTACTGATAAAATGGTTGATAAGGTTCTTGCTTTGTGGATGGAAACTGGATTTCGCCAACTGGGAGAAGACAAGCCGATTAAGGAGCGATAGGTACATAGACAGGTATTAGATTCAATTTTTGTCCGATTCTTCCTCGTCTTTTGTCCGACGCCTCTTATAAGATGTCAAAGCAGTGTTTCAAATACGGACAGAAAGGCTAGTGCCTGGGGCACCAGATATTTCCCCTTTCCCTTCTCTCCTTCTGCTCCAGGTCTTTCTGTTCCATATATCGCGCGCATATCAAGGATACAAAATACCAAGTCCAATTGTGATTAGACCTGATGAACAGTCCTCTACGCCCATTGAGGAAATTGCAAAAGAAGTACTGGCTTTCACCAAACTCGACTGGAATTCATCCCATTTCTGTAAGAAGTTTCCTGTGACTATAGAAGTCTCTCGTTCTGTGGGTGATGTTCTTGCAGAGCCAGATACTAAGAAATTAAAAGAGATTGACCCACATTGTTACTTCTGTATGTGACAAATGATTGGCATAAGAGCCTGCTCAATAGGAATGCGTTAGTGCTGAAGCCTCCCAATTCTTGGTCTCCACGTATTTCTTTCACCCCTAAGATCATAGCAAACAACGAAGCCTCTTCAGAGATCAGGGTCTCAATTCGCTGTTTATCTCCATGTGTTAATCAAGGAATCTGAACTCTTCTTTTCATGTATTCGTCCATTTCGTTGATTAAGTCTCTATTTTTAGCTTCGCTAGGATACTGCCTTTTTGCCTTCTTGTCTTGGGGGTTTTGACTATATTATATGGAGGAATGTTGAGCATAGGACAAGTCTTGAAAATTCGAAAAAACTCGCGTTAAGCATGCACTAGTCAATGCGTGGTGGTGGTTGGGTTCAAATCCCACCCAACCAACGCGCGCTTCCCGCACCTGATCTGAATCTGCATACACTCGATTCCACGCATGATAGTTTTGACGCGCGGGGACTCTGGAAATTGAAACAGCTGCTCTCCATAACAGATATGGTGGAATGTGTCAAATTGAAAAGCTAGCAATGAGGATGTGCGCGTGCGTGACTTGGTGAAGCATGTTGATCAAAAAATTACAAACTTATGAGAAAAGAAGAGGAATAGTTCATGCCTTACAGAATAGGTGAGGATGTACAGATGTCTTTTCAGATAGTCGATGCCAAGAAGCATCGTTTAGATGACAAAGCAGTTCGAACGCTTGCGGAAATCCAGACTCATCCCAAAGTTATGGAGTGGGATGTCGAATCCATACGGAAGACCCAAGCGAAATGAGCGTACTGTTTAAAGGATTCTTTGAAAGACTTCCAAAAGACGAGAACCAATTGTTTCTTGTTGGGATACTAGATGGTGAAGTGATTGGTTTTCTAGGTATTCATCGCACAAGTAAGAGGATGACACATGTTGGTGTTATAGGCATATCCGTGCATCCCGATTATTGGAGAAGAGGATTCGGAACCAGGCTACTAAAGGCTGGAATTGAACTTGCTAGAGATGAGGGTTTCACTAGACTTGAAGCAGACATTCTCTACAAGAACAAAGCTATGAGAAGACTTGCAGAGAAACTCGGCTTCAGACTTGAAGGTATAAGAAAGATGAGAATTGAAATTGATGGAAGATACGAAGACGAAGCCTTGCTCGCCCTCCTACTCTCAAAAAATTCTTCATAACAAGTCCAGAAAAAAATGGGAGTTTGCGGGTGATATCTCCACGGGATTGTTAGTCCATGCTAGACCACGGGCCCCCTTAGGGGTAAATCACGAACCAACGCGCGCGCATCATGATGATCTCAGTAGATACTTGTCTCTATTCAAAGGTTGAGCAAGACTCCAACCGTTCTCTAGTCTTCTGAGTAACTCTGNNCTTTCTCGTCTTCCCTGAACTTTCTGAATTGAATGATTCCCTCATCTACATCGCGAGCTCTCCAAAAAAAAGCCGAAGGAGGGAGAAAGTTCCGTGATATTCAGGTAGCTTCCTTCTTCTCCAGCTGCGGGCGCAAATGGCTGGATTTCATATGAGCTTTATGACCTAGTTTTATATACGGGTTCGATCTAATGTCTGGGTGGCTAGGGGGGACAACAATATGGTGAGCAAAATGTGGAAACTGGCAATAATAGCCATGTGTGTAGGTATGGTGCTCTCTTTGAGTATAGTAGCGGTTCTTCTCATACCGCTTAATAGAGTGATTAGTGCTCAAGGGCGGCTAGTCGCTATATCTCCTCTACTTACTGAACAGGAGCTTGTCAGAGTATTAGAGGGACCTGATCCGAATGCTACATATCTGCAGCTTCAAGCAGGACAGTACAATATATTGGACGCCCCGGGGAAATATGTTTATCGGGTTGAAGGTGAGGTCATCGTGCAGATGGAGGGCTTTCTGCTGGATGATTCTCCTGGTGATCCTGCCTTACCCTATCAGGTTCGTCATATTGCCCTTCCGCCGGAAGCTGTCGTCGATTCTCTGCAGGTTGAAGTCATTCATCTCGTCGAGACGGAACTTCCAGAACAGTATTGCATTGCACCGGCTCCTCCCTACATGTTAGACCAAGAAGTTCTGACTGAAGAAGAACTCCGTTGGGAGTTCAGGAAGTGGGGTGTGGGCAAAGAAATCGTGGAAGGGCGTAATGTTCTGATCTATGAAAAAGACGCCTTCTACCCCGCTGAGTATTGTAGGGTCGAACCTGGCGGTGAGCTTAGGAAGTGGAAAGCAGTTACAGTTGCATACTACCCTATTCGCTACAACCCAGTTCAATGTAGGTTGGTGGTGGCGGAAGAAATTGCCTTGAAAATAAGTTTTGATCGGGATTACAGTTACCTAGAGCAAGAGAAAACAAAGCAGTTGCTGCGGGATGACACGTTTGATGAACTGGCAAAGAATCTGTTCCTAAACTACGACAAAGCAAGTGATTGGCATCTTAAGCCCTTCTACGAAGGATTACTGGGAGACCCGAAGGATCCAAACTATGCGATCATCACTACAGAAGACATCTTTGACAACACTGCTGCATTGGATGATTTCTGTTTTCACAAACAGGATCTCGGGTTCGCAGTTATTGTGGTTACAGAGCATGAGACTCATACTGTCGATGGTGTTTCGGGGGGCTACTTCTTCGCTGGCGCGCTTGGTGGATACGAGGATGTGATCGGGGACCCTCCCAATCAGAGAGACGAGAAGATCCGGCAGTGGTTGATGGACAATTATCTTACCCTGGGCATCGAATATGTTCTCCTCATTGGCAACCCTGACCCGGACAACATAGAACCGGACGATTTAGTGGGCGACATTCCCATGCAACTCTGTTGGACTAGCCTCACGAGTGAGTACCCTACTGACATCTACTTTTCCGATTTGAGTGGGGACTGGAACCTTGATGATGACGATTATGTCGGGGAATCGTACTTGGATACGGGGTATTCATACTTACCTGCGGGCGTCACAGGAAACCTTTTCTGCGTCCGTTGGGAAGGCGTCGTGGAGGTTGCCGGGGCAGTGGACCCGGTAAACGTGCTACTCTATGGGGACACAGAGGGTCAGACAACAATCTGGTTTGATGAAGACCAAGACGGTTTCACCGACGTGGATATCGTCCTCGACGACACAACTGAGCATCATCTTGAATTCTGGTTTGCATCGGTAGTCAACTTGGCAGATGGGCATTACCCCATTAGAATCAATTACACGCAGTCGAGCGGTGACGCTTATTGTGAGTTTGACGTCAGGACTTATACTTCTGGTGTAACGGCGAATTTCAAACATGACGACGGAACAGGAAACTATGTGGATGGGCTTGAGGCAGACTATTTCAACGACAATGACTTCAGCACTCCTCCTGACATTGAACAGGTGGATTCGAGACCTAGCGCCAAATTCATTGCAGGAGGGGACAGGGGGGTAGGTGGAGTCGATTTCCTCCCTGAGGTCATTGTGGGACGGATCCCCTGCTACGACGAGGACGAGGACGGCAACCCTGACTACGTGAACGTGACGCGGATCCTTAACAAGATAATCGACTACGAGAACGCGGATGTTCACGAGGAGACATGGCGCCGAAGGGTCTTGATCTCAACACCTTATATGTACGACTGGGACGATGTCCCTGGTTATGAAACCGCTGATTATTACGGTGGTGAGACCTTGATGGATAATATTGCACCGCCGCCATTGTGGGAATGGTATCGCATTCATGAAGAGGACTACTCAGACGTTTTTCCCGACGCGGAGGTGAATACTGGATGCGATGTTAGTGCAATGGTCGCTGGCTGGAACGATCCTGTCGATCCTGACGACGGACGAGGCGTCGTTATGTGGCGGACCCATGGGTCACAAACTGGAGCCTCTCATGTTTTTGATGAAGCCCATTGTGCTGACTTGGATGATTCGAAGCCTTCAATAGTCATTCAAACAACGTGCCAAAATGGGCATCCGGAAGTAGAGGAATGGGGTGGCGCGAAGCATTATCCGCTCGGTTATTCACTTTTGAAACAGGGTGCTATAGCTACCATCTCCTCATCCCGAAATTCCGCGGGAGGGGTGTTCGATCCCGATAGTATTGATATTGCGAAGAAGAGTAACCCTTATCTGCTCTACTTCCTTGCGAAAGGTATATTCTACAATGTAAATGTTGGTGACGTGCTTGCCCATGTACGGGTAAATGATGCTACACTGGGAAGTTGGTGGAGTCAAATCTTCAATTACAACCTCTATGGTGATCCATCGCTCTCCCTGTTTGGAGCTGACGCGAAGTCTAACAACGATATGGTTTTCCTCCTTGATGGTTCAGGAAGCATGCTTAGTGAGGGAAAGTGGGACGCAGCCGTGGACGCCACAGTTCTCTTTTGTGAACTGATGGAGGAATTCAGGCATCCCGCCTTCAAGGACAGATACAACAGTGTGGTCTTCCGATGGATTTCAGGCGCAGATGCAAGCACAACCATTCCCAGCGGCACTGGACTTAAGGATATATCAATCCCACTCACAGCCGCCACATTGAATGCAGAGACCCCCGAGTCTTACTATTGCACTCCAATTGGTGAAGGACTGATTCTAGCATTTGATCAGTTTGACTTTGACTCTGAAGAAAGTTTCTATTCTAACAAGGCTGTTCTCCTCCTGAGTGACGGAAAGCAAAACCGAGGAACTGACCCACTGGCTGTAGATGTACCGGAAGAAGTAAAAGTCTACGCGGTCGGGCTAGGCGATGACTTTATCGAACCCGAGACGATTGAGGATATCGCTGACGACGCTGGAGGTGACTTCATAATTTCCCCCACTCCACGTGACATGGCGGACTTTTTCTGCCAAATCTTCTGTGATACCTCTTGGAAGTTGCAGCATGTTACGGTCATCACCAACACCGACTACGGCACTGTTGCAATTGATCAAGGTAAAGCTGTCTTTGTAGTTGTGTGGGACGACCCCGCAACCTCCTTAACTTTTGACCTCGACCCTCCTGGTTCAGGTCCCAATATTACCGCAACGGAAAATCATATGGCTTACCCTCCGATGGAGGTTACCTATCACCCACCAGCCGCGGGCGAAACTCACGCCTTTTATGTCTGCAAGGATGTCCCCAACGAATTATTGGGTGAATGGAATATCGCCAACATAAAAGATGGTGCAACACCTGTTCCATTAAGCGATGTTTTGTTGAAGGTGATCGAAGACCCACAAACGATTGCCGACTTTGACATCGAAAATATAGACCGTTACACGGGGCAGCCAATCATGCTGACTGCAAAAATCACGGAAGATGGAAAATCTAAGGATGGACTCTCTGAGGTTTATGCGGAACTGATCCGCTCGCCGGCGCAGGCGGTTGGCACCCTTATGGCCGATAATACGCCATCTTCTGATTATCCACCCCAGCCCACCGACAAAGACCCCGATCGTACACTTCGCAGCCATTATCTCTTAGGCGTGATGGAGAAGTTGAGTATCGAGAACCTTATCAAGCTTGGGGGACCAAGGATCAACCTGCGAGACGATGGCCTTGGTCTTGATTTGAAGGCGAACGACGGAGTGTATACTGGCGTGTTCAACGAAACCGATTATGAGGGGAGCTACACGTTTAGGTTTCGAGCCAGGGGAACGAACAGTGATGGTGTGACTTTCGACCGCACTGCAACCCTTTCCAAGTATGTCAAATTCACTGCTAGCCCCACTGAAACTAAGGTGCAATTCGTCTCCAAAGTTACCGACCAACAAGAGAAAACTGTAACAGCAACAATTGGGGTAACTCCCCGCGACGAGTCTGGCTCATACCTAGGTCCGTTCAGTGGCGACCATATACGACTCTGGAGCAGTTCCGGGCAATTTAATTCAAGCTATGAAGACAACGAAGATGGATCCTATACTTTCACGCTGGTTTATCCAATCGACACAGACCCCCTCGTTTCGATATCGGTTGGCAACATGATAGTAGCCGAGCAAGCTCCTGTTCAAGTCGAGGAAGACGGCATTCTAGTTTGGGTTTTCCTGATTCTCCTCTTGCTTGTCCTGTTGATCCTAGTCATCTATCTGTACTTCCGGAAAAAACGAGGGTGATAACAACAGACGCAAGGCGAAAACGTTGCTCCAACAAATGAAAAACAAGTATACGTACATTTGGTGAAGTCTATGTTGTTTGTCTATGATCATACTATCAGATACCTACGCATTCTACAAAAAGACAGAATTGAATTGTGAAGAGAATGATTATTGGCACTAGAATGAATTTTCGAGGTCTAACAGGCAGTCGCAGAGCTTAGAGTCGAATCTCTTTCATTTATGTTCTTTCATTGAAACGCGCTGGTATCCGTTAAAGTCATTTACTATTCAGTTTCAGGACGGCTTTTTGATGGAAGATCGGATATCTCTGTAAATTGGTTTCCAAGACTTCTTTGCCAAGACTGGTGAGGTCGTACTTGTGTTATGCTGAGTCCTTATGGACTGGAACCGCTAGACCAAGGTTCGTTGTTCTGGCTCTTTTCTTCATGATTACTTGTAGCCAAAGAGAATACTCTGTCAGCCAAAACAACGGGAAGATCGTCGACTAGTCAAACAGTAGGCAAATATCTTGCCTTATAGATACAACATCATTGAGCGAGGAGTGTAGTTATGGATTCTGTTGCCTTGGTGAAATACAAGGGTGACTTGGGCAAAACTCTCGAGGAGGTATTGAGCTGTTAGGTGATTTGGGAGTTCTTAAGTCACCCTTAGTAATTAAACCAAACGTCTGCACGAGCCTAGACAAGACTGGCTTCGCGACGACTGATGTAGAAGTAGTTAAAGCTCTAATAGACCTGATCTCTAAAGAAGACAGGAGCCTCTCCATAAAGATTGTGGAGTCGGATAGTGAATCTAGGTTTGCAGGTGAAGCGTTTGAAAAATTCGGCTACAGAAATCTCGCAACAAGATGTAGAGAACACGGTCTTGATGTGTGTCTCGTCAACCTAAGTGAACAACCAACCGTTTCGACAAGACTGGATGGACTCTATTTCAAGAACCCTGAACTACCCAACATCGTAGCTTCCTCCAGATGTTTCGTCTCCGTAGCCGTTGCGAAGACTCACGGGTTAACTTTCATAACTGGAACCTTGAAGAATCTATTCGGTCTGCTGCCGAGAAAAGATCAATCATTCTATCATCGCCACGTAAATGAAGTGATTGTTGACTTGAACAGGCCTGTAAAACCCGACCTCTGCATTGTTGATGCGCGTGTAGGTCTTGAAGGTTGGGACGGTCCTAAGACAAGGCGTCTTGATGTATTTCTTTTGGGAAGAGAGCCTGTATCAGTCGATGCCAGGATGGCTAGACTGATGGGGTTCAAGCCAGAGAAGATTCGTCATCTGGTTGAGGCGGAGAAGCATAACCTCGGCTCACTGAATCCAGAAGTCTTGGGAGTGAGTCTTCAATCTGTGACAGTTGAATTCAAGAAGCCATCTCCCCTATCTAGACGGTCTATTCTGTAATGGGTCAAGAATTGGCGAGTGAGTTCTGATTATTGTACTACCCACAGTCGCGAATGAAGGAGCTTTATGAGCTGCCCATCTCGAAAACAAAAGTGATAAGGAGGTTTCTCAAAACTCACTTTTAGTTACCCTAGCCGCGTAAAGTGAAGCTCTAGGGCAGACGCTTCTGATTAGACTTTTAAAGCTTGGCCTAATAGACATGTTCGGCGATTGTTTATGTCAGAGACTCATGATGATTTTGATCCTGTTGTCTTGGAATCTATGTTGAAAGGTAAAACGCTGCAGGTGTATTGGTATCTTCTGCAGCAGCCTACACGAACTGCAGGCGTTCGCCAAGTTCAGCGAACTTTGAGATTTTCCAGTCCAAGTGTTGCGGCTCATCATCTCGGCAAGTTGGAGGATTTGGGACTAGTGCGCAAGAATCTTCTAGGAGAATATGAGCTTGAAGAAGAGGTAAAAGTGGGAACCTTACGGTTCTTCACACGTCTGGGGCGCTTTCTTGTTCCACGATACCTCTTCTACTCAGTCCTGTTCTCCACAATGTTGACAACGTATCTTGCGATCTGTATTTTGGGCAGAGTGACCCCCAGTTTTTATGCCTTAATGTTCGGATTCATTGCATCACTTATCTTCGGGATTGAAACTCTCAGATTGTGGAGGGCAAAGCCGTTTTGAGCCTACCTTCTCTGAAAGAAGAGTAAGAACGGTGAACGATATAGAATGAAAGACAGCGGGAACGGTTGATATATTCGAAGATTATTGCGCACACGAAAAGCCTCTCTGTGTGCCGTATACCAGTTAAGAAAAAAAAGAAAGGTTGCTGTTGCGAATTGCAGGGGCTTATGGGTCGGTTTCGCCGAAGTGTCTTGCTACTGTGCCGACGTCTCTCATGTCGATCTTTCCGTCATAGACGACGTCGCAGTTCGGGTTATGCGGGCATGAACTGCACGGTGTCGCATGCCAATATTCACAGTACTTTGGATCCGCCGTGTTTGATACGTGTTTGGCCCCGAAGCCTCTTGCAACCACACCGACGTCTCTCATGTCACATTTGCCGTCAGGCCAGCCATCCGGACCAGTTATGTCGCCTAGCATTGAGATTATGACCCAGCCGTCAATATACGTGTTGTCCGCAGTATCCACCTCACCTGAAACGATATCCGCCTCAGCCTTCAACGTGTAGTTGCCCTTGCTGAAGCCAGTTGCGTTCCACGAGAAAACAATATCCGCTGAACCTCCACTAGCCAGCGAAACAGACGTCTCGCCAATAGGTGTGGCGTCGGCGTATACTGTGACGTTAAAGGTTTCAGGGAAGTCGCCTTGGTTTTCAGTGGTTGCTGTTATGTTTCCCAAGCATTCTTGACATATAACAGTCTTTGCTGAATTAAGGTTGGTCACGGCTACGTCATGGGCTCCGGTTGGGACGTTGATGAAGCCAGTGATCCACAATTTGTCAAAGCTGTAGTATTGGAGTTCCGGTGCTGTTGTGAAGGTGTGTGACCATACTGTGCTGGGTGGTATCGGGTCTGAAAGAAGGTAGGTTGATCCATTGGAGATGAATACAAACCAGAGGGTGTGGATGACTGCGTCTGTGTTGTTCCATTTGACAGTATCTCCGGCGCTGATGGTTATGTACTGTGGTACAAAGGCGAAATTTGCGATTTTTAGTTCGTGTGTTGTTTGACTAGCAGCTTCTCGAATCAGTAACGTCGATAATGCAATGCTGGTTATCAAAGATAGAGATATAGTTATCACTAAGAGACTTCTTTTGTGGCTAAGTTTCGTTGGATTCATATATTATCGTCCTCCTTTAGAGGGGGAGCAGTTGCAGCGTCGGTTATGGGTCGTATGGGAAGTACGTGCACCACCAATTCCAGTGTTTCCAGTAGACCCAGTGCCACCACCAGCTCCACCAAGGTCTCCAATATGGTACATCAGTGTACGGGTAGTAGTAGCTCTTTGTGTAGGTTCTCCACCAATAGTATGGCTTCCAGAACCAGTTCGGGTGACTATGAGAATCGTACCACCAGTATGACCATGTGACAATTCTTCCAAGTGGAGTCCAAGCCCACCAGTAGAATCTGACGAAGAGGTATGGTTGGGCGTTGACTATTATGTATGGATCGACTTCGGGTATCTGTTCAGGCGGCAATAGATTCGTTACAAAGCCCATGGCTATGCTGCTACCATCCTCCAACTCGCATGAAAGCATGCAGGCTCGTGTGCCATCTTCAAGAGTGTTGCTTGACCACCATGACGTTACTTGCCCTTCAAAAGGTTCTGATCCAGGTTCAAAATAGACGTCGAAGAACGAATCTACATTGTATAGGCCTCCGCCATAATCAACGTCAAATACGTATCCTTTGGCTTCAAGTTCAGCTTTTATCTCTGCATAGCCTTCCGGTGAGCCTGGCGGAGCGAATGGAAGATCAGATAGATGGTAGGGGTATGGTAACTCCACCAAGTGCTGCAGCTTTAATGGTTCCCAATACTCTACCTGCACCACTCTACCGTCAGACGAAACTGCTGGAATCTGCCAGCCCTGTGAAGTGAACAGATTCAATGAGCTGATCGTCAGAATGCTTTGCCCAGCTCCTGTACAGTGGAAAGTTACTTTTGCGATTGATCCACTTCCAACAGATCCTCCTGGAGAAGTTGTTGAAACAACGAATTCGATATGGCCTAGGCCATCATCTATCAACTTATAGTCAACCGATTGAGGCAATGGTGGAAAGTCGCCTGGAACAATGTCGATACAGTCCACGAACGCAGTATCATAGCCTAATACCAACTGAAAGCTTGCTAGATCATATCCTGCCGGGACATCAACCATCACATATACAGGAAACGGTATACAAATGGGCACTGTATAGTCTGGAGGGTTAATCCAAGCGTTGGCAGGCGGTATCTGCTGATCCACATCGACTACCCAATTGAGTTTTTCGGGGGCATGATTTGTCCCGCCTTCATCAGAGAGCATTATATCCTCCAGAATAATAGTGGTACGCCCTGGACCATCGCAATGGAACACCACACGCGCAAGGGTTCCGCTACCCACATAGCCAGAATCTGCAATTGCCCAAACATGCACGGCATCGATGCCTGGAAGATAGAAGTTGGGCAGTATCTCCCAGCCGAAATCAAGGATTGTAGGTTGAAGAAAATCCCCATTCAACGCATCAATTGCAGTCATCAGATTTGGATTATAATTCAAGAAGAAGTCGTAATCAGCAATTGAAGGGTAGTTCACATCAACGATTACATCAACGAAGAAGTCATTGCAGGGTTCTACAGCGATTGAGGCAGGTGTTAATGAAACTTGTGCATCGGTCTGTGCCTTCGCTACTCGTATCGCTACGAAGAGTGAGATTACAATGCAAACAGCAAGTGTGACCGCAGCTATGAGTTTCTTGTTAGTCACTCTCATTCCTCCTTCATATTTGGAAATTTGTGTCATTGCGCCACACACTCGGCGCTCGAGAAGGGAAGAAACGTAAGAACCACTGGCAAGAACCTTGCTGCATCATTGAATTCCTCTTTCCCTTCTCCCATAGATCATATTAAGCTTCTATTTAATATGTGCTGCGCGTCTTTGGGACCATAGGATTGGACTATTAAAGACAAAAGATAAGGGAAAACCGGAATTGGCGTATGTGAGAGAGCGTGTATTATTCCAGATCTTGTTCTTCTCGCTGGCTGCTCGGAATGAACACCTTTTTTTTCAGCTACAGAACCAGGTGTTCTAAAACGTGGACATAAAAGACCCGGATGTTTACTTCTGTCTAGAGGCTGCTTACTTGAATAGGACTCTGCTTTACCTAGTGATCGCGATAGCGACTGGACTGCTACTAGTGTTGATTCCACTGATTGGACTTGCAGAGACGAGCACTGAAGACAGCTACGCAATGCCACAGTCGCTCTCCAGACAATTGGAAAAGCTGGAAGGTTTCAGAGTAGACAGTATTGAACACTCAGCCCTCGGCCTAGAGATTCTATTCTTGGGTTTTGCAGCAGCGCTAAGCACATACTTTTTGTCTAGGCGACGAATCGCACCTTGAAAAGCCTAGTTCCAAGATCACTCGATTTGATCAGATCGAATCTCTTGTTCTAGATGATCAGATCTTCCAGATCTCTGGGATAGTAAGTGATTATCTCGCAGCCATCCTCAGTAATCAAAACTGTGTCAGAGTGGCGAAATCCTGCAAATCCGGCTTCATAGATGCCAGGTTCACAGCTCACAACCATACCGGCACGCAAAGGTTCATCATTTCCTATGTCCAGCCATGGAGGTTCGTGACCCTCTAGACCGAGACCATGTCCTGTGTGATGCTTCACTAAGCTTCTCAGCCCAGCCTTCTTGAACGCGTTGATTGTCGCTTTGTCAATGGCGCTACATCGTGCCCCAGACTTGAAGGTCTCGAAAGCAGCTTTTTGAGCCTCAGCCATAGCATTGAAATAACGCTTCTGTTTCGCCGTTGGCTTGCCCACAATCATTGTTCTTTCCAATTCACAACTATAACCGCCCACGTCCGCGCCAGCGCCAGTAACTAAGACATCTCCTTTCCTGATAAGACGCTCCGTGGCAATAGAATGAGGCACGGCGCTCATCTCACCAATCTGGCCTCTGAAACCAACTCCGACAGGTGAACTCCTTCGCAACGGCACATAACCGGGTCCTAAGGCCTTCTTCATGATAATGGACGCTTCATAACAAGCCGACAACGATACCTCTACATCCCACAAACCTTCAGCTGTATACTCCTGCAACAGGCTATGAGCCAGATTCGTCCACTTTGCACTCTCTCTGATCAAAGAAATCTCTTCTTCGGATTTCACAAGACGCATGGAAGGCACAAGGTCTTTTACTTCAACAAATTTCGTGCTCTTCAGCTTCTGAGTGATGGGGGGACCTCTATATCCCCATCTTCCAGAGGCACCCGCTTTGTTATCGATTCCTAGACGACTCTTATCGAATTTCATCTCCTTCAAGAACTCGGCAAAATGCTCAATGGGATGCTTCTTTCCTGGATAATCCAGGTATGTCTTCACCTTCTGAATAATTCTTGTCTTCAATGGAATATGGTCTTCCTCTAGAAGAGGTCCGAAAAATGTGACGTCTCCTTCGACAGGTATGATCAAAGCCGCTGGACGCTCAGTCCCAATAAATGAATAACCCGTCAAGTAGAACATGCTAGTACCATCAGTAAGGTACAGGGCATCCAGCTTGCGCTTTCTCAAATATTTTCTGACTCGTTCAACACGATTTCTGTACTCACTCAAGCCAATTGAGAACCTCATTCTTCGAGTCTCCAATACATCTCATAACTGTTATAATATAAACAAAATAAATGCTTTCCAAAGATAAACGCTCAATCTAGGAATTGCAATTGGAAAGCGTCCACATACGTAAATTCAGTGAAGACGACATCGATTTTGCACACCGCATGAATCTCGAAGAGGGATGGAACAATACAAGAGCCGACATCAAGCGTATGTTCAATTACGAGCCTGAAGGATGCTTCATCGCAGAAATAAGTGGAAAAGCGGCAGGACATGTTTTCTCTGTAGGTTATGGGAGACTAGGATGGATAGGATTTCTGATCGTCAGAGAGAAACTTAGAAAGAAAGGTATTGGCACACAGCTGATGAGAAAGGCAGTTGAATATCTCTCGGCCTTCGAGATCAAGTCGATAAGACTTGAAGCAGAACGTAGAGCTGCAGAGTTGTACCGAAGGCTAGGATTTGTTGACGAATATTATTCACTAAGATTTGAAGGAGTCAGTGAAAGAATGTCGATTACACCAAACCGTTCAAACTGTCGAGTTGTTCCACTGGAATGGGAACGAGTCGAGGAGCTTGCCGAATTCGACTCTCAATATTTTGGCGCAAACAGGATCAAAGTCTTGACCGCGCTCTATCAGGATGATCCCCAGTACTGCTTCATCTCGCATAACCAATCTGGTATTGCTGGATACATAATATGTCGTCAAGCTGAGACAGGCTACAGGGTCGGGCCATGGGTGTGCGACCCCAAGAATGAAATGGTTGCACTGGAACTTCTGATGACATGTGTGAATAGAGTAGAGCATGGTCAGAAGCTATACATCGGCGTTCCAGCCGTAAACGAAGCTGCCATGAACATTGTTCAAAACCTCAATTTCCAGCAATATTCGAAGAGTATTCGAATGGTTCTTGGACAAGAAATCAAGAATGAGCATGTAAATGGCGTATTTGCCATTGGTGGTCCAGAGAAAGGTTAAGTGCTACTCTTTATGGCTCTGCGCGCGAAAGTTATGTAGCCAGTATGCCCCGTCATGAGAGTATGTGGTCGAGTCCTTCCTCTTTCCGTCTGCATCCTCCTTAGCAGACATTCGATAGTCTCTACATCTACAAAGCCGTCCTCG
>JABAOH010007980.1_pt1 | contig 17866 bp, 19 predicted proteins | sample 7062181 | NCBI WGS metagenome assembly JABAOH01 (sample SAMN14538630, study PRJNA623070) | marine sediment metagenome | biome: marine biome [ENVO:00000428]; feature: marine pelagic biome [ENVO:01000023]; material: deep marine sediment [ENVO:00002113]; isolation source: pool of 5 deep marine... | reverse complement strand
TCACCCGCGACACTATAGCCGACCTTCTCAGAAAAGCACATACGGAAATGTTAAGTTTAAGTAACTACCTTCAAAGAAACGCTTAAATAACACATCAGACTATCTTATAAACGGTTAACATGCAATCGTTAAAGATGGAAAAAACGGTTGAAAATTGGCTTAACCAGGGATTCGCGAAAAGCACATATCGGGTTTACCGTTTAGGACTCAAGTTATTCCTTGATTTTCTAAATGAGACAGAAGGCTCTGGATGGACCCCTAAAAAAATCGTGGCTGCGCGCCTAGAAGATTTGCAGTCGCGAAAATTTGCTTTTGAACAGAAGATAGTGGACTTTTATCAGTGGCTCAAGGATTACGAGACTAAGCCGACTGTGACGCCGTACAGAAGGCGAAACGCAAGATCGGGAAAGATATTTGAAGCTAAATTCCGCAAGAAAGGAGGCAAAAAGTTTAGCGATAACACGCGAAAAGGCTTCATACATGGGATTCGCAGTTTCTTTACTTACCACCGACTTGATTTACGACTCACAAACCAGCAGAAGAGACTCATAGGCAAGAAACCGCGACCCGTCAAAAAGGATTATCTGTTTGAATTGGAAGACATTCAAAAAATGGCGAAGGTAGCTAACCCTCAAGAACGTTTCATTTTGCTTGCCGGAAAAGACTGTGGATTGAGGGCCACCGACTTTCTAAGTCTAACACAAGGAACCTTTGCAAGAGCCCTAGAACTGAGCGAAAAACAGAACCCGCCGATCACTCTAGGCGAAATCTACACGCAAAAAGAGGGCGTCATGGCTTATCCTTTTCTCACCCAAGACGGATTAGAAGCATCGAAAGTTTGGTTGCTGATCCTGAAAAGCAGGGGATTACGCGATGACAAAGCGCCGATGTTGACAATAAAAAGCAAGGAGCTTTCACAGAACTTGCGCCGGTTAACTCGGAAGACGGGATTGGACCCGCATGGGAAGCGCGTAAGATTCCATTGTCTCAGAAAGTTTCTAATTGACCGTTTAAGCCTTAGAATGAGCGAGTCGAAATGGAGGCAGATCGTAGGTAAACAAATAGATGAGGGCGCCTATGTGAGTCGCCTCGACCTAGAAGAAAGCTACAAAAGCGTTATGGACCGCATAGAGATACCGAAATCAACCCCGCTGAATCATGAACGCCTCTCGAAAATTGAGATTGACCTACAGCAGTCACGCGAGCGCACAGAGAAACTTGAAAGAATAATAGCAGACCTAGAACGCGACAAAGAAGAGAGAGACAAACATCTTCTAATCACGCAGGAAGAATGGAACCGTTTGAAAGAAGAACAGCAGGAGATGATGCGAAAACTCAAGATGGCGATGGATAGAGTAACCGCGCGAGAGAAGGATGCATGCAAAAAACCTGAATGATCCCTTTCTTTTTTATATTTTTTTGTATATTTTGTGTTTTTCCCGTAACCTTTAAACCTTAAAGGTTACGGTTTAGCGAAAAAACGGGTCTTTCGCCGAAAAAAGACCGATAGGAGCTTCATTTAGCGATTCAAACCGTAACCTTTAATGCCATAACGAGGCAAAACCTAAGAGAAACGCTTTCCTCTAATAGACATGTATTTAGAGTTAAAATTGAAGCAAAACTTAAATGAAGGTTACATTTTGTAACGGTTGGCCGCCTTAAGGCCGAATAAACAAACAAGTGGTGAATAAAAAACAAATGAGTTTTTTTGAAGGCTATGAAAACCTAGCGGAAGCTAGAGTTACGGCGGCTCTAGTTTTGAAGATCAAACTTGCGAATTTTGAGAATCTGAAGCGGCTCATTGAAACAGAATTTCCCCAGGCAAAAATCATCTTTCAACGGGTCTCCGCGGGAAGGCTCTGGATTAAAGAGGGTGGGGAGCATGTCAAGGAGGACCGAGAAACATGACAGAAGCGGTCTTGGTAGACATTGAAAAAACAGATGGCAAACAGTTTAGGGAAATATTAAAAGACTTACAACGTGAAGTAACGCTTGCAGAAATTAGCAAGATTCTTAGCACGACAATAAAAGAAGACGAAGAATCAAAACTCATAACATTTCTCGTTATGCTGTTGACCTTCACCGATGAAGACCAGCAAAACATCGCGTTTAAATCCGAAAGTTGCCGAGGAAAAAGCTACATTCCCCTAGAAATTATCCATTATTTTCCAGATGAAATCGTCATCAAAAGCGCGTATTGCAGCCCAACAGCCTTTTTTCATGAGAAGGGCGAATGGGATGATGAAGAAAAAACCGTGAATGTTGACCTTAGACAGAAGATCCTGATTTTCCTGGACCAACCACATGATATGCTTTTGCAGCGTTTAAGACCCCTTTTGAGTCACGACTCAAGAAAGCTAGCTTATAGAATCACAGACCGAAAACAGAAAAGCGGTTACAGAACAAAAACCACTATTATACATGGTTTTCCAACGGTTGTATTCTGCACCGCAAAAGTAAGCATAGGAGACCAAGAACGAACCCGAATGTTTCTGTTGTCCCCTGGAGCATCACAAAACAAACTTGCAGAATCCATCAAGCTACTTGCAAAGCGTCTAGGCAACCGCGACGCATTCAAAGAAGAGTTAGAAGCAAACCCGAAACGCAAATGGTTAAGAGATAGAGTCGACAACATCAAGAACGCCGACATACAAAACATTATTTTACCCAACGCAAAAGAGATTTGCGAAAGGTTTTTGGTTTATAGAGAAAACCTTATTCCACGACACCAAAGAGACTTTCCGCGCCTCATAGCATTGATTAAGGCTCATGCGCTGCTTAACCTTTACCAACGAGAAATCGTCAACAAAGGCAAAACTATCATCGCAAATGAAACAGACGTTCAAGCCGGATTCCAACTCTACGAGGAAGTTGTGGCCCCCCAAGAACTAGGTGTTTCACCGGAAGTCTTGGAAATCTACGAGAAAGCGTTTAAACCAAACTTTCCATACAACGAAGCCTTAATGAAATATGAAGGATTAACACGCCGCGACCTTCTGAGTTGTTACCACGCCGAGTTCCACAGGACCCTTTCAAGCAAAAGACTATCTAACGAAATTATCCCCGCGTTAGAAGCGGCAGGATTAATTATCGAGGATCGCAACCCTGAGAACCGCAGCCAAAAAATGATTTTTCCAACGCATCTTAAGAAATCAGATAACACACACCCTCTCACTGTGGGTAACACTCCAGACTCTTATGTCAAGGGGTTGGAGGGGGACCCGTTTTACCCCATGTCGAAGGGTGTGTCTTATGTCAAAAAAAAGACACATTCCAAACCTCCTAACGAGCCGTTGGACCCGCTGAGAAAGGTTCGTGAGTTCACATCGGGAAAGTCGGCTAAAAAATGATTTGCGCGGTATGCGACAGGACCCTTTTTTATGGGGGTCATGGGCGCCATCCAACATTTTGTGATTCGTGTCGAAAGAGCCAGCGGAAGCAATATCAACACCTGAAATATGTACAGCGCAAATTTGGCAAGAGACTCACACGCGCGGAGTTGCTACGGAAGGAACTTGAGGTAGATAGGGTTAGGGATCAAAATAAGATTCGGCGGCATCGCGCTTGGTACTGGAGTTATCTTAAGCAAAGGTCCCTTTTGCGCGCGCACTAGAGAAAAAGCGAGACTTCAAACCTCGTTACCTCCCTTTGAGGGACAAAGGCTAACTGGTCATAAGAATCTTTTGATTGCGCGCACGTGCGCATCTGCTACTCGTTAGAAGGATTCGTAGCGTCACCATGTAATGTCTTGACCATGATTCTACTTCTCATAATTGACCCTACGACATAAAGTGATGCCCCGAACAAAATGGCTGATAAAGCAGGAACAGGCAATAATGGTTTTAGGAGCCACGATAGAGCTGAGGCAGCGCTCATACTTGCGACACCTACCAGGTTGATCGAAGGAACCATTTTGAGGCTCACGATCTTTCTAGGGGCTAAACGTAACATTCCCCTTATTATGTAATAGTCTGCAAATAGAATGGTTGCCCAAGCCGTTGAAACCATACCCGCAACTTCTATGAACAATGGTAGTTGGTCAAGAAGATTGAGGAAAAGCAACCCGGCCCCAATTACGTTCGCCACTACAACCCAAAAAACTCTACTGGGCTTGGAATCAACTAACACGGCACTAAGGTTAGACAAAGCCAATGAAGCACTGTAAGAGTTGATTGCCTGTATTTTCATTTGGGAGAGCACCATCGCAATAACTCCCACTATGCCACCAACTGTCACAAAATAAACCCCTGGCGAGAAAGAGCCGAGGGAGACCGCCAGCAAGGCCCCTATGAGTGGCATGACTAGGAAGCAGGGCAAGGCAAAACTAAGTGCCACTATTATTGCCCCTCTGGAGGTTCTGGCAAAACGTGTATAATCAGCTAGGAAAAATGACAGCCCGAGCGTGCTGAGCCCCGTGTTAATTGCCGTGGTCATGTCTCCTGGAATCAATCCACCCTGAAAAGAAAAAAGAGCATTCCAAGACAATGATTTCGCGCTCGTCAAGAACAAGATGAAAAAAACAATAAACATGGGCAGAATCAGTTTGTTTAGAAAGGAAACCTGCCTAACCCCGAAGATTACAAACAACACCCACATCAAGGTTAACGCAATGTAGACCGCGGGCTTCGACAGTGGAAGATAAGCAGAAACGCTTTGTTGGAGAATAGCCGTTTCTATTGATATGAATCCGATGAATATCAACCCATAGACGCCCGAGGTTATTACAGATCCCAGTTTACCGAACCCGTAGAAACGCGAGCTCAAATCGGAACTCAGACCCTCCTTGAAACCGATGTAAGCTCCGAGTACGGCAAAAATGACGTTTAGCAAGGCCGAAAATACCATTGCAGATAGTCCTGTGGTGAAACCCACCATGTATACAACCAAACCACCCAACAAGAGATAATAGGCACTCGCTGCCATTCCCAAAAAAATCACCACCAAACTTGTCGTTGAGATACGGGCATTTTGGGGGACCACTTCTGTGGCGTAGTCTTCTATGACAGCTTCTAGCGGGATTTGACGTTCTTTTTTCTTTGTTACAGTAGCTCCAGCCATTCCTAATCCCTCTTGTTTGCTGTTAGTATTCTGACTAAGCCCTTTGGACCTGTAGCATCAACTTCAACCAAGTCGTTGTCTTTCAGAACCTTTGTTGCTACGTGTGTGCCAGTGACGCATGGAATTCCGAGTTCCCTTGAAACTATGGCTGCGTGTGACAAAATACCGCCTTCGTCCGTCACGATTGCACCGGCTCTCATCATGGCGTGAACATAGTAGGGATTTGTCATCGTAGAAACTATCACGTCACCCCTCTTAACCTTATCTACGTCAGGATTATAGAGCACCAGTTTCGCCTTGCCTTTGTGTTTCCCCAAGGAGGCAACGGTGCCTTCAAGCAAGGATACAGTTTCGTGGGTCTCCTTTATCTCTTTTTCTGACGCCATCACTCGTTCCAGTTCATCTCCGGAAATTACTCGAAGCTCACCATTGATCAAAACAGTTCCATAGTCTTTCTTGCGCTCGTATATTAAAGCCCTGCCTGAAATGTTACCTTCTTCTAAGGAATTGATTATTTCTTCGTGTGTGAGATAGATAATCTCCTCATAGGTTAGGTTCATTCTACGTGCAATTTCTTCGAGTAGTTTCCTTACCTGAAAACCTGCAACATTTAAGACATCGAGTCTATATAACCTGAGATAGAGGTATTCTCGTGCAGTCTCAATTAGCTTCATGGTGGCGGCACTAAACTCCAACTTCTGAGCTATTTCAGTGAATCTGTTCTCTGATTCGATTCTTTCTCTTTGAATCTTTTTTGTCTTCATCAAACAATCTTGTTCAACGGCTTCTTTGATTCTGGTTACAACATCCTCTAAAGTCAGTGGCTCTCCTTCATAGGTGTACATGCTAAGGAAACCGAAATTTCTTGAGTGTTCTCGCAATCGGGAGAGCAGGGACGGATGTTTGTTCAATTTCCTAATAACATCCTTTGGTTTTCCCTCAAAGACGTTCGAAAGTTCAGGATCTGTCTGTATCTGTGCACCAATTGAAAAAATGTCCCTCAGTTCTCTTGCCACGAAGTTTTCCTTTGCTGGAATAACAAGGTCTTTCATGTAGGTCTCCAACAATTCTTCTACACCAATCCTTGACAATTTTTCTCTGACAACCTCTGAAATCCTTTCCTCCAGAAACCTTTCAATCGTTGGCATGGCCATAAGTGAAGGCATGATCCTCAAAACATTTTCAACATACTGTCTGAACCAAGATAGAAGCTGCGAACTCTCCAAGGAAGCAACTCCTTTTAACTCAGAAATCTGTCTAGAGCCATCCAAAATCTTCTTACATTGATCGTAGTGTTTATTGCTAAGCCAATCAAGATACTGCGGGTTTTCTTTGATTCTAGTTTCCAGCAACCTGCGCAGTCTTCCAGTCTCATTGAGATCAAGCATAATGTTTCCGGCCAAATATTTTCGATTTCTAAGCTCAAAATCGAAACCAAACATCTGTTTGTAATACCGATTCGATTGCCCTTTAACCACTAATACTTCGAACAGAACAGTACCTCTTCTCTTAAGGATTGTCGCCCACCTAGGCATGTCACCATGCTCCACTTTCCATCACCATGTGCGTAGAGCGTCGCCGATTCTTAAGATTGCCAAACGTCGTTCCTGCTTTAAAACATTATACATAAAAACGAAAAATATTTTAACCATTTAATTATTTTATCAATAATGATGAAATGGAGGAATAAAGTCTGTACCATGAAATGAATGAAGGTATGGACATCATTAGAAGAGTCCGAGAGCAACTGTTTAGTGGGGAAAAACCGCTGATTAAGGAAATCCCGCATAAACGATATGTTGAACTCAAACTGGGAGAAGACTCTCTTTTTGAAGATCTTTACGCCCTTACTTCTGAATTGGTTATGAAAGAACTCTCTGGCCCCATACTTGATGTGCTAAGAAGAATGAAAAAGGCTCAGAAAGTTAAGGCTGCTGATATACTCAAAGCTTGTTCATTAATCGCAGCATGCGGAACCGGCAAGACTGGCTCTTCACGTGGTTTTGTATGGCCGTATCTGCTTAAGAAAACTCTCGACATAAACTATTATGATTCGGGGCCCATCATTAATGAGCTTGCTAACCGAGGGTACATTGAGAGGAAAGAAGAGGATGTACAGACTAAAGACTCAAACCTAATAAGAGATTTTAAGGGTTTGACCACAAGGTCCGCGCATTATAAGACAATAAGGAGGGCCACAAAGAAATTGTATGCGCTACTTTATTATGTTCTTGAAAGCCGTGAATATTTTGAAAGGAAGTACATTTGTGCCACGGTGATATACAGAAAAAAAGATACCGCTGTTTTGGTACAGGAACATCATCGGGCAACGGATATTGAAGACGATCTCAAGCATCTTCCCGGTCACCAAGTACCTTACTATCTTCCCGGACCGCGTGAAGTCCCACAGGAAGATTTCTTCGACGAAGAGAAGACTAGGAATTTTCTCAAAGGTTATCTTGAAAAAACCTACGACGTAGAGGTGGTTAGCGTCCATGAAAAGAAGATTGATGAAGATGAATGGGCTCACGGTCTAGGAATAGGAAAGCCAAACACACGTCTTAGAATCCGAGCATACGCGGTGGAAATTGATAAGAATTGGGAATTTTTCGTTCGAACTGTGGAGGATCCCTTTCCTATAAATGATGAAGAAGAGAAAACCCGAAGACAGTTAAATGCCATGTGGATGAACATATTTGACGCAATAAGAAGGTTGCCCCACATATTTTCAAGAGACATGGTGGCTACTTACTTGCTGCAACTATACGGGGAGGAATCAACATCCGCATAAATCGATGGCGCTCTAAGAATTGATCAGGTTTTGGTTGAGGAAATCGATTAATCTCCGATCTTTTCATTTGAGCTTTCAAATAATGGAGCGTACGTTGGTTGTCTGATCAGATTAATGGTCGAACTTTAGTAATGGGATATATTAATTAATAAATCGCAAACTTTTCTATTATTCAAAACCTTTTTATGGGAGTAGAACAATCAGCTGACTGGCGATAGCCGCCAGCAGGGGTGGTGAAAACTGGGAAAGGAGACTTCCATTTTATTCTTGAAAAGATACGAGGTACATAGTATTATCTTCAAGGACAAAGGTAAAGTCAAAGTCGTTGGAAAACTTCTCCTCGACTTTAGTGCCTCCTCGGCTACCGTTGTCATGGCTTTTCCTAGGAAGCCAGATGCATTGTTCAGGTTCCACTGCGGATCACTAAAGGAGGTACATGCTGAGATTGCAGGAAGAGCTGCGGCATTGGAGGAGGCCGTCAAGGAGAATGTCACGTAAACAGGCGCCTAGATTACATGCGAATTATAGATCTAGCAAGATTGAAGCTGAAATTGAAGAACTACTATTTGCTGATATACGTAAGATTAGGGAGAAATGCACCTCCGGTGCTCGTGAACGTCCGAACCCGATTAGTACTGATGAAGCCATCGTTGGCCTAAACGCGACAATCAAAGAAATTGCCGGTCCACCATGGCTTAAGAGAGTTTTGTTGTATCGGCTACAGAGACTTCGGCGCGCTGTGCGGTCATGGCGTTACTGTTCTTACCGCAGAGACATTGAGAGTTTGAAACGGCTGAGAGATCATCTCATATGTTTAGCTTCTTGGGGTTGATCTGCCGTGGGAATCGCTCGCGTGGAAACAGTTAGCAAATGGACATTCACTGTCTTTAATGATCCTCTTGGTCTGCTGATGGAGGGACCTCGCGGCCGAGTGATTTTCTTGTCCACGAAAGACCTTTGGGAGATGTACAACGGTACGAGTTCAACTTTTTACAACTTCCCGCAATATCTGCTGGAACCAGCCATAGCCATCATAGCCAAAGTTCTTGGGAAACAACTGACTCCTGAACACTTGGAACGGGTCGGATCTGGAAAAAAGAAGAAGGCAAAAGCCGGAAAAAAAGACACATTCAAGTGGATTCCAGTAAGTCAGATCTACTGGCGTAATCCGCGCAGAGGCGAGATTTCTGAGGACGTTGTTTTGAATTTGGCCTTTTCGATCCAAGAACATGGAATCATTGAACCCATAATTGTGTGCTTCTCGGAAGAGAATGGGAAGCATGAAGGCGTTATTGGACGGGCAAGGTATGAGGCAGCCAAATTCTTGAAGCTGGATAGGGTTCCAGCAAGGCTACATGTGTTTAAGGATGAAAGGGAAAAACTCGAGTGGCAACTGGTGGAAAACCTGCTTCGGCTTCCTCTTCATCCGGTTTCAAGGGCTGAGGCATATAGATCGTTATATGTTTTTCAGGGCGAGGGTAGAACAGCTGTAGAAAAAGTGGCATCCTGCATCAAGGCGCTAAGCGGTGGGAGAAGACCCGCAAAAAAGACGGTTTACAAATACCTTGATATCGCCTTGAACATTCAAAAGAAGGCGAAAAAAATTCTCCTGCGGGAGAAATATGTGAAGTTAAAGCATTGCGAGCAGCTACTGCGCCTCAAGGACTCCCCTGAACTTCAAATCGACATGGCTAAGCGAATAGCTGAGGAGAAGGTAACCGTAGCGCAGTTGAAGAGGCTGATAGACAACATTTTATTTCCGAAAAGATCTCTTAGGCCTCCGAAGCGTCTCGTGTGTGAGGTTTGTGGGCACCAGGAAGTGCGCAGATCCATGCATTACGTCTGCGGTGTATGTTTACATGAAGTCCGGAGTGCCACCAGTGTGTGCGCGCGCAACTAGATCAGTGGGTGAGCAGAACAATGAGCAGACCGACTCAAGCCAGCAATGGTCTTGGCCCATTTCTGGCTCTACTGAAACAGTTTTTCAAGGCCTCTGATAGGATCCAAGAGGTTAGTTTAGCTGAAGAGATGGAACTTATTCTGAACGCGATAACTTACACTCGATTTAGCCCAAAGAAGGGAAAGTCTTACATCAACGTTGTAGCATGTAAGAGAGACATCATCTTAAAGGTCATAAACGGGGAATCAATCAGTGATTTAACTGTAAAATATGACAGAACATGGCTGTGGCGTTGCAAGAAACAACTTATAGCAGATGGGATCTTAAGCGAGGGAAATGATGGGCGTTTGGGGTTTCCATCAAACAAATTTCCAAGCATACTTTTCATTCAAATTTTGAAAAATCTTTGCAGACTATAATATGTAATAATATGAAGCTACAAGTGTTGATTATTTATTTGCAACATAAAACTTAGAAAATGTTGCATATTTTTCGTATTTTTTTGCGCAAATATAAATAGGAGGAAAAGAAGAAAATGATAAAGCTGTTCCGACTGGCCATAACAACCATTGCGATGCTCTTGACGTTCATGGCAACCACATTTGTGATTTCCTCAACAACTAGTGCTGTTTTATGTATCTCTGAGCCACCATTCGTTAGCAAATGCTCCCTTTGGATGCAAGAGTCATTGATCACAACCATTACACTACCCTCGTCATCAGTTGCTATTCCCATCACGAATTATTCTGCAAACAGCAATTTGGATGCTACTGTTTCAATCATTGCCAACAATCCAGAAGAAGCCTGCTTGTCATGGCTTTATTACAGTGGTCTTGAAAATTCGATAATTGCTGGTCATAGTGCCAACGGTCTCATTGGTCATCAGCAACACGATCAATGGAAGCACGCGGGCGTTGACGAAAAGTTGATGATAACAGTTGATGGATCACTTAACTTTGCAGAAATCAAGAAAAAGCCTGGAAAGGCTCTCACCATTGCTTTGTTGTCATATGGCGAATCTGTTGCTAACATTCCACTACTGAGCATTGCGGTGCGCGTGGAAGAACCAGAAAATCCAACACCATCCCTACTGTTGAGAGCAAACGCAACAATTCTAAAGCTGGAGTTGGAAATAGCAGAAATAGAAAAGGATGATCTTTTTGACACAACAATTTATAGAAGCTCTCTGTTGGAGGCGAAGCTCTATTATTCAAAAGGTTCGCATGCAGAAGCATTGGAAAGTGCTGAATCGGCTTTGGAACAACTTCGACAAGAAAGAGCAGACTATGACGGTGTAGTATCAAAAACTATCCGATGGCTGACATCGTATTGGTATCTAGTAGCTATACCTATTGTTGGGTTAGTCGGCTACAAAGTCCTGAGGAGAAAGAACTCTGAAGTTGAAGAAGACTGAAGGGGAGGATGATATGGCAAAGAATTTCGGTACAGGGCTTCAAAACTACGACTTAAAACATCCGAAGAAAAAGAAAGCAAAGAGCAAAGGCACTATAGACCACGACCTCACGACAAATGCCATGAATTTCGGTGGAAGTGCTGGCGCAAACTTAGGAGAACTTTTGATGAAAAATCAGCGAATCTCTGGTATCAACTTCGTTGCCCGTTACACAGGAAGCGTTACGGAGACAAACGACTACAACACTATAATGAAAGAATTCAATAAAAGCAAGAAATCTGTCTGGGATATGGAAGAACTACGCAAGAGGCTTCTTGGTAACGCGAGAGGTGGTTACATTCTTCCTGCAGAACGGTCATGCTCTACGATTCTTGCAGGAAAAAACGGAATGTCAAAGCAACCTGAGGACTTTCTTTATGCTTTGTGCACGAACCCACGAATGAAAGAGTGGTTCAAGACTTGGAGAATTTGGGTATCTGCTCCCTTGGAAGCTCATCCTAAAATCAACCTTTATGTGGATGTCGGTAGTCCTGCTGGAGCTACTTGTAGTGGCATCGAACTCTGTCAAAAGTCGGTTCTTGCAAGACGCACTTCTGCTGAGATTGGAGGAGCATTGAAAGTCACATACCTTGAGTTTGAAAGAACCAAAACAGACTGGGCAAAACGTAATCAGATTCTCCACTTAACACCACATTTGCTCACGAATTCCTCTGCTTACAACGGCTGGATAGTGTATGACGATGGTCAAATCAATTCAGATTATGGCAATCAAGACATTGACAACCTTGACGCTACACGTCTGAGTCGACAACAAGCGGACATGTTGGTAATCCGCGGATTGAACGGCCTTCTAGCCACGAAGTCTATAAACCCGAGATACGGCGCAACTCCGGACCCAAGTGACATACTAGGTTCTATAAATCGCAACTGCAAAAGCAAAATCATCGCTGTTCTAGGAGGGCTCTTCAAACCACCAACATTGAAGCGGGCTAGAATCTACCAATGGGCAAACAAGGTGAATAAAAAAGTTGACAAGGAACGGATAGACCAAGATGCATACTACAGTCTCTTGTACGAAATCTTCCTTCAGCTAAAACTTCACCCCTGGGAGCTTGCACTCACAAGTCTAAATGTAGACTATGAAATGCGTTGGCATCGCAGCTCTGAGGCTTGGATTGTGCTTTCAGGTGGTGGTCTACATAGCTGTGATACCCACATCGCAGAAGCTGCATGGCAACGTGCAAGAATGTATGACACAAAGTGGACTCTCGTTCCAGCAGTTTACAGCAATTCACCATTGCTTGGCGTAACCATGTTTCTGTTTCCCAGAAGCGGTCTACCTGCGCTCGAAAGCATCTATGATGTCAGTTATGAACGCCGAGAAGTGAGAAGTTTCAAGTCGCTTATAAAAGCTAAAGACTTAGCGCCATACAAAGAAGAATCAATAGACTATTGTAAAACAATTGCAAACACATTCAATGTTCACTGGAAAAGGCCGTTTAGTTTGGTTAGGCAAAAAAGGTCGCTATCGGAAATCGCTACGTCCGTATCTCCCATAATTTCTCCTGCAATGGCTACTACAACTGTGGCTGCTGATTACACCAGCGAAGAATACTTAGAAAGGTAAAGGTGATGGCGTTGAAAGCCATAGCCCTTCTCTTCATGGTTGTTTTGCTGGTGCTAATTCCAATATTTATGGACCCTGAAGTTGTTCCAGGCAAGCTAACGAAGGAGTCTTTGGCAAAATTCATCGTTGATGTTTCACAATGGTGGTTCAACGCATTAGTTAGAATCTTTGAAATCCTGAAGTCTAGTATGCCCCTCACGACAATCGCCAGCATCATTCTCTCCTCAATTCCCCCTCTTTTTTTCGGGTATTTATCGTATAGAAAAAAGAACAAAAATAAGGAGGTACAAGGAAATGAAGAAGAAAAGTGAGGAAGACCCTGAAAAAAAGATTGCGAAACTGCTGAGAAAATCAAAAGTGCCAGAAGGAAGGAGAATTCGGCTGATACTATCATTACCTAAACCACTGTTAATGTATCTTGTCCGAAAAGTTCTTTGGGAAACTGGGAAAGTCTCCACTGCTGACCAGATTGCGCACGAAATTATGCAAAGAGAGTATGGCGAAGCCTACTACGACATAATAGACGGTATGCGCACCAGAATGCGTTTAGGATCGAGGGTAGCTCAATTTTTGAACACAAAGTCACATGGCAAAAAGACCAGACGAAACTACGGGATTGCTTTGAAACTCCAAGAAGGAGAAGAATGGAAGTACACCAAACCTTTGCAATTCTACATACCAAAGATTGAAGACGAAACTGGCATAAAGAGAAATTCTGAAGGCAAATCTGGACAACAACATCTATCACTGTACACTTAGAGCACACGCGAAGGGAGAGAAGTCTTATGTGTGAAGCAAAATTCAGGAAAAGCCCTAAGTTCATCGAGACTTTAGCGTTTGCTGTGTTGTTCTACCTATTCTTCTTTGTAAGCGTCCCCATGACACATTCTTGCGATACTATAACCGACAAATTGGACGTCGATGCAAAGGTAGGTTCAATACATTTCAGAGGAGAACTGGTTGAATTCTACATAATGGTGTCTCACATAGGCAAGCCTATTAATGCGAAAATCAGTGCTATACTGTATTGCAATGGAACAATGCAGGCAGAATTGACAAACTTAACAGAACACATCGCAACAGGTCTTTACAGAGTGCCATATACCATACCATTACGAGGTGCAGCCGGAACCTACGCACTCATGGTGAATGCAAGTACCTGCGCCCTTGAAGGAACGACTCTGACCAGCTTCTTGTTAAGCCCGACATTGACTAACTTGAATGCATGGATAGTAGGGGTGCAGGAAGACGTTGCGACAATAAGAACTGATATTGCGATAATTAGAGTATCACTCGATGCAGCGAACGCAACGCTGATCAGCATGGATGAAAGAATGGCCACGATTCAAACAGATTTGGGAACAGTCAGAACTGATGTCAGAAACATCAACTTGAAGCTAGCCCATCTCGATGGAGACGTAGCGACTTTAACTACGACTTTGGGCGACATCAATGGAACCTTAGTTTTCATCCGAGAAAACATTGCCACCATTGAGACGGAGATCGGTTCTATTCAGGTAGACATAAACGCCATCAACGCTACTTTGCAGAGCATTAATGGCACGCTGGCAACGATCGAAAGCAATGTAGGTGAAATGATAGTCAGTCTGGATGAAATCAACGCGACACTAGGCAAACTAAACGGAACAGTTGTGACCATCTTGAGCAGCGTGGGCATCATAGAAACGAGCACAAGGAGTATTCAACTTAGAGTTTCAAAAATTGAAGGAAACGTGGCAACGATTAGCACCACACTTGGCGATTTCCAAGGAACTATAGTTTCAACCCAAGGAGATGTTGCAACAATCAAAACAGACCTTGGTACAATCAAAGCTTCTTTCTCATCAACGGAAACAACGGGACTTAGTACATCTCTCGTATTGGTATTAATAGTCACCGCAGCAACTGTATCATTAATATCTGCATTAATGCTGAGGCGCAGGCGAAGGATGCCTATTTCCTAATGCCCGCACGCGCATCAATGGGAAGATGGTCCATCTCCAAACAAAGTTCTGTCCTGAATGTCGAGGGAAAGAGATTCCTCAATGGAAAGCAGATGAGATGTAAGGAGGCAGCGAAAGGAATGAAGAAAAATAGAATGTATGCAGGAGCTAAGACCTGGAATCCGTTCAAAGGGTGTAGGTTCGACTGTAGCTATTGTGTGCCTAGTTTCCAGAGACAGGCCAAGAGGCAGAAACGTCTTTGTAAGAAGTGCTATAACTACGAGCCTCATGAGCATTCAGAAAGATTGACTAAGATTCCAAGTGCAGGAATAGTCTTTGTAGCTGGAAATGGAGATATCAACTTTGCGAGACCTAATTTTGTGAGAGAGATCATCGAAGCTATTAAGGAACATAATGTCCGGGTCCCGAATAAGGTCTATTATTTCCAGTCGAAGAATCCGAAGTGCTTAAAGCAATATCTCAAAGATTTCCCAGAGAATGCTATTGTTTTAACAACATTGGAAACAAACAGAGATAATGGATACAAGGAAGTCTCAAGAGCTCCAAAGCCTCGCAAAAGATACAAAGATTTCAAGAATCTCAAGTGGACTAGGAAAGTAGTAACAATTGAACCAGTAATGGACTTTGATGAAGAGGTCTTTCTTGAATGGATAAGGGAAATAGATCCTGAATTTGTATGGTTGGGCTTCAATTCTAGACCCAAGGCGCGCGCGCTGGAACGGTCAGATTTGTGAGGAGAGGGAGAGAAGGAGCATTCTTTAAGTTGCTCCCCGCGGCACTCCGAAGGAAGTCTTCATGCTAGCTGCGCGACATAATGCGCGCGCGCAAAATCTTCATGCAGTTAAGTTAGTTTTTGTTTCTTAAGGTCTGTGCTTGTCTCTGCGCGCGCGCGCGCGCAAGACAATGGCTAGGAGAATCGGGTCTATCCATGCCTTGACGGGCACCAGCGCCCCGCAAAATTTACAGGATGTCGAATCTTGGTCGACCCCTCTGCCACAGTTCTTGCAAAATGGCAGATCAATCCCCTATAACACAACAAAGGTTATCGTCGAATTAAAATTTGTGGAAGATATGCCTCCCAAGACAGGACAGACAACGCGCGCAAGCGTTGACATAGCAATGTACTGTTTGAGTTGTAGAAAAAATGTGGAGCCCATTGAAGAAAGAAGCCATTATGGTCATAGGCATGTGCGATGTCCATTTTGCGGTTGGAAAGTGTGTTTGAAGCCACGCGCGCGATTGTATAAGCAAAAACGTAAACGCTTCATACAAAAGGGACATTTCGGGACCTTTTAGGCGTGTGCGCTTTAAGAAAAAATGACAAAACGGACAAAACGGACAAAAAAGACAAAACGGACATTTTGGGACATTTCCGAAAATTGGAAAAACGGAAAAAACGGAAAACCGCAAAAAACGAAAAAAACGAAAAAGAGGTCCTTCATGGATCGCGAAGTTCTCTTTATGAAAAGGTCCTATTGCGAATGTGGCTGTCTCGAGATAATCCGCGACTTAGAGAATGGTGAATATGTTTGCGGTAGTTGTGGCTTGGTGCTTCATGTAGGACCCGTTTTGAAAGCGCCTCCCAGGCGCGCCTAGAATTTTATTGTTCGATTAAGCGCGCGCGCGAACAGTTGCCTTTATTCTGTCATCCCCGAAACGGCCAACCTCAATTCTCATACGCCATCGAAACAGTATGATATATGTAATCAATAAATAAAACTTGTCTTAACAATCCCAACAGGATGAGCATATCATATCGCGCGCGGAGAGATGCGAGATTGCGCATGAGCATAAAGCAAAGATTTGAAGAATTAATCACCAGAGGCAAAAATCTACCTTCCTTCAAGGTTACTGAGTATGAGGAATGGATCGGGGAGTTTCATAGGTGGGAACTCAGTTGTCTGAATATTCTTGAGAAGATCTTTGGAAAGGAAAGTGATCATTATGTAAGTTTCAAGAATTCACGAAAAATGTATGAGCATTTATGGATTATTAATGGAATTGCTTGTTTGGAAAGTGCAAAAGAAGAAGTTGAAAAAGGGTTCCTTTACAAAATCGAACATCTTATTTCTGCCGACCTTTTCGACTCTGTTCTGGAACATGCTGAATATCTCGTTTCTAAAGGTCATAAAGACCCGGCTGCAATTCTTGGGAGAGTTGTGATAGAGAAGACGTTGAAGCAAATAGCTGAAAGAGAAACTATTGAATTGCCGGAAAACGTGAAGCTATCAAAGATTAATGAAATCCTTTGGCAAAAAGAGGTATACGATAAGATTACTTGGAGACTAATCCAAGGTCATGTTGATCTGGGAAATTTCGCGGCTCATGGAGATTTTGACAAATATGATAGCAGCAAAGTCGAAGATATGCTTAACTGGATCAGAAAGAATCTCATGGGTTTGTAGCGCGCGCGACTATCATGTCTTCGCAAAACTTAAAAACCCAAACAGCGAGACAATTTTGCCACGAATTCGCACCCAGGCGAATGCGTAGCCGATTTAGGCTTCCACAGTTGCATGTGGGTCAGTTCTGAGAGAGAAAGGTGCGCGGATTAGTGGACGCACTGGTAAGGAGGTACAAGAATGAAAGTGGAAGTCGGGCGATTCTCTGATGGAAGACTAAAAATGTGCAAAACATACACCACAGAAGACAGCAACTTCAGGGCGGAAGTCAATAGAATTTCAATTGTCCCTAGAACCGAGGAAGTGAAATTAGAAAGAGATGTTCTTGAAGCCATTGGGTTGTGGAACGTGATGTTCATGTTTCCTGAACTCAGAGAACAGGTAAAGGAGCTGTTGGCAAGGCTACGTGGGCGTGGTATTTCCGACATAATGTTGTAGGCACAACATTGACATTGACACTAACGAAAACAACCCCGCCCCCCTTTTTTTGATTCTATCATAAAGATGCGCGCGCTACGAAAAGTTCTTAAGCATAGACTCTTTCCCAGTAGAAGCAAGAGGAAACATTAATGACTCGGTTATATGTTAACTTCTATTCGCCGAAAACGCACTTAAGTTTAAGTGCGAGATTAGCTACGGTGAAAGAAGAGACTGTGCCTGCAAGTTCGGTTCAGAAAGGTTGAAAAGGCAGTATAGTAGAAAAGATGGAG
>JABAOH010003987.1_pt1 | contig 17867 bp, 24 predicted proteins | sample 7062181 | NCBI WGS metagenome assembly JABAOH01 (sample SAMN14538630, study PRJNA623070) | marine sediment metagenome | biome: marine biome [ENVO:00000428]; feature: marine pelagic biome [ENVO:01000023]; material: deep marine sediment [ENVO:00002113]; isolation source: pool of 5 deep marine... | reverse complement strand
TTTACCCGGATCCTCTCCCTGAAGTCCACCAGATGAGGACTCGTGTACATTCCGACCTTGTATCCTCCCTCCTTCAGAACAGAAGAAAGCATGGCGCAGACAGATCCCTTTCCGTTCGTCCCTGCAACATGTATGACTTTCAATCCCTTCTCTGGATTGCCCAGTCTTCTGAGGATCTTCCTGATAGGTCCGAGCCCCGGCCTGCTGCCAAACCTGTACAGACCGAAAAGATACGTTAGCGTGTCCTCATATTCCCTCATTTATATTCGCTCTCCGTTTTATACTCGCTCTTGACCTGGTATTCGCTCTTGAGATCATACTGGTCCATCCTGCTTTCCTGGGTTGAGAAATCGTATTTCTCCTCCTCCGCGGTCTCTTCCCATTCCTCCCTTTTAACGGTTATCTCTGCTGCTATTTCCTCAGGAGCGGTGTATTTCGCGATTGCTGTTGTGCTTGTCTGGAATGTCCATATCTTCTTTCCTGTATCCAGATCAAGGCTGTAAACATGACAGTCAAGGGAACCGAATATGACGCTGTTTTTGTAAAATCCGGGCGGGCACCACACCTCATGGAAGGTTTTGAACCTCCAAATCTCCTTTCCAGTCTCCGCGTCAATACAGTAGAAGTTGTGGTCTTTGGAACCAAAGTAAATCCTACCCTTATGAAGACTGACGCACGCGCCTACCCTGTCTCCTGTCCTGAATCTCCAGATTTCCTTGCCCGTATCAACGTCCAGGCAATATAAATGATGGTCATGGGAACCGAAATATATCCTGTTGTCCTCAATGAAAGAGGCGCTGGTTATCCCGTAGCCTGACTTGAATCTCCATATCTCCTTCCCTGTTTCAATATCAAGGGCGTAAAAATTGCTGTCAAAGCTTCCGAAGTATACTACGCCCTTCCTTACCGGAAACTTTCTGACGTTCACTATGCTTCCCGCGGTCTTGAACTTCCATATCTCTCTCCCGGTTTTCTTGTCAGCCGCGTAAAGGAAGCCGTCATAGCTGCCGAACAGGACCTTATTTCCATGGACGGTGGGAGTGGTTATGGCCATGTCTCCTGTCCTGAATCTCCAGATTTCCTGACCAGTTTCAGCATCCACTGCGTAAACAAAATTGTCCTTTGAGCCGAAGTAAACGATTCCCTCGTAACGAGCGGCGGCCGCCCAGCACTTGTCACCAGACTTGAATCTCCAGACCAGCTTGCCCGTCTTTTTATCTATCGCGTAAAGGTAGCCGTCATAAGAAAGTATGTAGACCTTTTTGTCATCAACCTCCGGGAGGGGGTTGACGACGCAGTCCCCGGTCTTGAACCTCCATACTTCTTTTCCTGTCTTCGCGTCTATCGCATAAAGATAGTAATCGCATGCCCCGGAATAGACGATTCCATCATCCACGCGACAGCTTTCGGTTGATCCCCCGTATTCGAATATCCAGTACCTGTACGAAATTCCGCGCTTCTTAACGTTGAAGTCCGAGAGCTCAATATCGAAGTCTCTGTCGAAATTGAAGGTCATGCTAAAAACTTAACATTAAAATTAAAAAAGAGGTTTATATCGTTTCGTATTATGATAATTATTTGATCATATCCGCCACTGCGGCGCTCATGCAGGCCGGGAAAGAAACTATTATCGTGCGGCTGAGGGCTAGGATTGAATCTGTGTTCCAGGGCGCCCTGTCGATTAAAATCAGGAGAAGTGTAACCACAAGGAAAGAAACTATGTAAGTTGTGGCAACCCTTTTTGCGAATTCCCCACCGTGCTCCTTCATGTTGCCTCTGTAGTAGTTGTAGTATATGAAAGCGCTTATGAACACTAACGAGAGTATCAAGAGCCCGATTATGTTAGCGAAGGGAAGCGATTCTCCCAGCTTCCAGGTTTCTTCTGTGAATGCCACGGGGACAGCGAGAATAGAAGCACCCACTATCACCTGCATGACGTCCCTAGGGTAGAACTTGACCATCATGGGCTTTACAACCCTCTTGAGTATGTTGCCTTTCTCATCGGTGACTGTGATGATCTCGTTTAGTTTCCCTGCTATCTTAATTACTTCTTTTTTGGTCCTAAGAGTAACGCCCATACGAGTAAATTTAGAACTGAATGATTAATAAACTATTTTTTCCTTATTTTCTTGGATTCTTTCTCCATGTCCCTCTTGTAGACGATTGTCCTGTAGGGGAAGGGGACCTCGATACCTTCCTTATCAAACCTTTTCTTTATCGCTTCCGTGAGCTCGAACTTGGTCCTCACCGAAGTCGGTTTGTCCTTGGCCCAGAAATAAAGTCTCATGTTCTGGGCGAAATCCGTAAGATCGGTAAGCCTGATTTTCATGACTTCGTCCCTCCTCAGGAACTCGCTATCATCCCCCCTGATTTCCTTCATAACGTCCGGATGCTTTTCAGCCTCCTCAAGCATTATCTTCCTCGCTTTGTCTATATTCGAATCGTAGCTTATGCCGATATCAACGGTTCCCAGTATCTTGGAGTCCTTCATTGAGTAATTGGTTATGTACTCCTCGCTTATCTTAGAGTTCGGTATCACAACTCTCTCGTTCTTCCACGTCTTGACAATGGTATGGCGAAGGGTGATGTCTTCAACAGTTCCGTACTCGTCTTTTATGGTAACCTTGTCACCCACGCTAAATGGCTTGAATATTGCGATGAATATGCCTGAGATTATGTTGGAGAAAGTCTGCTGGGCAGCGAATCCCACTACTATGGCGACCACGCCCGCTGAAGCCAGGAGCGAAACCCCGAGAGCGGAAAACCCAGGGATCATCATTGCGGCGACAACAACGCCGATGATGTATATGGCAAAGACCACGAGCCTTTGAAGGACGACGAACTGGGTCTGGTCTATCTTTATGTTCTTCGACATCTTCCTAAATGATCTCCCGAGGACCATACTTATTATCTTGGCTAGTATTATGGTCGCTATGAGTATAACTACGATCTCAAAGAAAAGAATTAGGTTGCCATCCTGAATTCCTGTTAAAGCCGTAATGTTAAACATCAGACCACTTATAAATAATAAAAAGCCGATTAATAAGTTATTTCTTTCTCTTTCTGGCAACAGGCTTTTTAGGACTTATCATTACCCTCTTTGGANNTTACCCTCTTTGGATAGGGAATTTCTATATCGTTCTTGTCAAAGGCGATCTTGATCTCCTTCATGAGCCTGACCTTCTTGTCAAGCATGCCCTTGTTCTTTATCCATGCCCTTGCCTCGAGATTAACCGAAAAGTCCCCGAATCCCTTTACAACAACAGATGGTTTTGGTTCATCAAGGAAGTCCGGATCTTTCTTTATTATGTCAAGAATTATCTTTTCCGCCTTCTGCAGGTCTGCCTCATACGCAATTCCTACGGGAATGGAAAGCCTTCTGGTGGGCAGTCTGGAGTAGTTTATCACCAAAGAGCTTGCTGTTTTTGAATTGGGTATAATCATGATTTTATTATCAAAGCCCTTTATGACTGTATTCCTAAGGTGTATGTCCATCACTTTACCCGCCTTGCCATCAATTTCAACAGTATCACCTATATTGAACATTTTGTCTGAGTAGAGGAAAATTCCGGAAATGAAGTTCGAGAGAGTGTCCTTCGCGGCGAATCCGATCGCTATCCCTGCGACTCCCATACCAGCAAGAGCCGTGAATATTGCTCCCTTCAAACCCAGAATCTCAAGAATAACGAAAATTGCGGCAATCCATATCCCGTATTTTATGGTCCTTTCCACGAGCTTGTGCGTCTGCTCGGACCACTCCACCTTCTCCACCATATCATCGAACTTCCTAATGAGAGGGGAGAAAAGTTTTATCGCGATCTTTGCAGCTATGAGAGTTATGACTATCCATAATATCTTTATAGCCCATTCGTTCTGGAGAAGCTGGTTGATAACCTCAACATTAATCATACCTATAAAATGGGCGAAGGATTTAAAAAACTTATTATTTGGAAGGCTTTAGTTTATTAAAAATCGGTACGTTGCGAACTCGTAAAAACCGATAGCTAGCGAACCACAGATAGACTTAAAAAACTTACTTCTAAGATTAAATTGGAGATGTACAGGTTACCGGGTGTTCGGAGCGGCGCCTGGTTGACAGAGAAGGAAGAAGCCTACAAATCTCCGAAAGGCATCAGGACTTACGATTTGGTGCCAGCAACTTATAAAAACGCAGACAGAGACTGGGAAAAAACAAAAAAGGAAATCGAACAGGATTTCCGGAAACTGCGAAAAAGCGCAGTGACTGCTTCTAAGACAGCAAAAGACGCTATAAAAAAAGCGTACGACTGGACAGGACTATGGGGAGTAAGCGCGCTCGGGTCAGCCGGAGGACTCGGTTACGTATGTAGCCAATACCCTGGCGATGAATACGGCTGGCTTAAAGGTGTGCTCGGAGGCGCTTTGGTGGGTTCGGTAACAAAACTCTACAACCGCCTGGAAAAGAAACGGGATGAGTACAGAAGGGAACTGTTCGAAAGGAAGAAAATGAAAATACAAAGGGAAATAAGGGACCTGCTGAAGGAAATCGCCAGAATCCCTGTCAACGGAGATCTCAACAAGAAAATCGGTTACAAAGGAAGACTGGAGATCCTGTTAAAAAGATTTGACGAAGGGAAGGAAATGGGATCGGAACGGATTGAACATGTAAAAAACAAGGAAATGAAATCGATCAAAGAAGGTATGGAAGAACTTTATAGAATCCAATAAGGGCTAGTATGTCAGGAAGCGACGTTGGCTAGGTGCTGAGAAGGGAATGGAGATTTCATTAGGGAACGCTATAGAATTCTGATTTCACTGCAGAACCCGTATATCTCATAAGTCCCGTAATACTTCTTGAACTCCCCGTCGAAAATGATCTGGTCCCCTTCCTTCACTTTCGTCCTTCCGTACTTAACTGAACAGAATACCTTTATCTCCTCTTCCCCGTCGGAGATCATGAACTGCTGATAGCTAAAGCCTTTACTGGAAACGTGGTCTTCCAGGATATTCGTTACCTCCCCCTTGACGAAAACATCCTCCTCGAGAATAACTTTATCAAAAACCTCGGAGACAGTAAAAGGATTTTCCTCGCTGGAGACTATCCTTCCTGTGGTGCTCGAAAGGAAGATCGCGGAAAAATCCAGAATTAAGATGACAGCAATTACCAAAACCAATTGTTTTCGGGTGTTCATTTTAGGTTTTTTTCCGTTTGTAATAAGAAGTTATGTTTAAACATTCGGGGCGTTAACTTTATAAATTAGTTATTTAATAGTAGTAAACATGGGAGATAAAGATCTTAAGAAGTATTTTAAACATATGGCAATGGGGAAAGTAGGACTGGATTTTAAGCCTGTATCTTTATATATTAAATTTTTTGACTATGTACAGGATACTTACCCAGTCGACGTCAAAGTGGTGGATGTTGATTTTCTTGAATTGGCAGAAGATTTCAAAGATTATTATGAAGCTAATTTTTTGGACTCAGGTAAATTGGGTAAAATAGAGGTTGAGGAAGAAGAGATACCCGGCTCTGACAAGAAACTCATAAAGGTAAGGGAAATCCGGTACGACAAAGACAAAAAAGATCACTAGTTTGGTCTTCAGTTAGAGTGAGATCTTTTTATAGCATCCCTGATCATTTTTTTTGGAGGGTAGGGATATTGCCTGCCCCTATAGAAATAGATTCTGCATCCGCTTTTGCATTCTTGTTTCACGAATTCACTTGTTCCTTTGGTTCGTTCGCTAAGCTCTTCGCAGCATATGCATTGTCCTTTGCTAATTTCTTCTTGTACATCCTTTCCGTTAATTCTTATTGTTGGCGATCCCAAAAAGTTGTATTTCTTTGCCTTTTCATCTGTATCAATTAAAATTTCTTCTACCTTGGCCTTTAAATTAAGCTCTTTCAGGCTTTGTTTGATTAATTTTTTAGTCTTTACACACCAAGGACAATCCAAGATGTACAAAAGCTGGATTTTCATTCAGATCTCCAGTTCCCTACCTTCCAGGATCTCGACTTTCGTTTCTCCCTTACTCTCGGCCTCGACCTTGTTTTTGAATTCGTTCGCATCCGCGTTCAAACCCTCAAGGAAGTTGTAGTGCATTGGAATAGCGAATTTCGGTTTCATCGCCAGCACGGCCTGCTTCGCTTGCTCTATCCCCATGGTGTACGTTCCTCCGATCGGAAGGAGAACGACAGTCACTCCCTGTAGGGAATTCATCTCGGGAACAAAATCGCTGTCTCCTGTGTGGTATACACTTTTCCCTTCTGATTGTATAATAAATCCTACCCCCGCGCCCTTCGGATGGAACGGCTTGTTTGCATTGTAGGCGTCCACTGCGCGGATACGGATGCCTTCAATTTCAAGAGAATCCCCTGCCTTCACTGTCTTGACATTCCCTTCGAGCTTGTTGGCGGACTTCTCTGTTGTGATTATCTTTGTGTTTTCGCTCTTGATCTCGTTCACTTTCGCCGGGTCACAGTGGTCGTAGTGGTCGTGTGTTATTAAAATTATATCCGCTAACGGAGAACCCTTCGGGAGAACGTAGGGGTCTATGTATATTTTCTTTCCCTCGGTTTCTATCTTGAAGGTCGCATGCCCGAACCACGTGATTTTCATAGAAGAACCTCCACTCTAAAATCTGATTATTTTTTGGTTTTTTTATTTAAATTAAAATACCAAAGATTTTTTGGAGAGCATGACGTACAAATACAAAAAGGTCTGTTTCGGAGGGACATTTGATATCCCTATTCATAGGGGTCATGAGGCCCTGATCAAGAGGGCGTTTGAGGTCGGGAAATTCTGTCTGATAGGCCTGACTTCCGATAGATATGCATGTTCTCTTCAGAAGATAGGATTCACCATGATAAGGCCTTACGAAGAGAGGGAGAAGAATCTGATTGAATATCTCGAATCAAAGGGTTACTCAGACAGGTACGAAATCATAAAACTGGACGATTTCTGCGACAGGCGTTTGCTTGAAGAGGAAACAGATGTGGAAGCGATAATTGTGAGTGAGCAAAGGGTCTGGGTCGCTGAGGAGATCAACAAGGAAAGGGGGGAAAGGGGTTTCAAGCCCTTCAAAATAGTTCAAATACCCATGGTTCTGGCGGAAGACAGGGTAAAGATATCCTCAGGGAGAATAAGGGCGAAGGAGATCGACAGGAACGGGAAACTTCTGAAGTCGAGCAAAAAGGGAAAATAGGTATTTAAAATTAATGAATAATGACTTATTGTGACTAAGATGAAAAGGATAGATGAAAAAGAGGCAAGAAGGATATTAGCGAAATATGATCATGCATTATTCACAGGGAACGATTATCTTGTGGGACAGATTGAAAACCTGTATGAAGGCACGGATTTAGAACCTAAACTCAGAGCGATAAGAGAGGATCGTGCTGGTATTCAAACATAATTTTTTAGAATTATTTGTTCAGTTTTCTTATTCTTTCCTCACCCTTAACCGAGCGTATGAATCTCGCCACTCCTTCCGGGACCAGATCCTTCCAGTTCTCTTCCTTTAAGATCCTGCTTCGTATCTCTGTTCCCGAATATTCATCTTTATCGTATATCTTGTGCTTTCTGACAGGGATTCCGATCTTCTCAAAACATCTCTCTGTCCATGGATTCATTGTATAAACAACGTCGAATTCCGTTAGTTTTCGGATTGCGCCGGCCCACTTCTCATCATTGTTGAAATCTTTAACCGAGAGTATCTTGTAGTTTTTTATGTTAGCCTTTTTCAAGGCGCTCTCTATCATTTTCTTTCGTTCGTCCACAGAGAACGGATTTTCGAAGGTTTTGCCCTCTTGGGCGCTTCCTATCACTATCACTATCTCCTTGTTCTCCTTCAATATATCCTTTATGGCCTTCAAATGCCCAAGATGAAAGGGCTGGAATCTTCCAACAAATAGGGCTTTACCTCTCGCTTCCTTTTCAGGAGTTTCTGTAATTATTTTATAGACCTTTGAAGCTATCTCTCTTCCTTCCTCTTCGTCCACATCGAAGAGGAGAATCCTCCCGGAAGGGTAAATACTTATGCGGGCGCCTTCCATCTCTGTGACAAGTATAACCTTGCTCTTTACATGTACATTATTAAACCTGTCAGCGAGATTCTCAAGATCTAGCTTCAGGTCGCTTTTCGGTTTCAGTTCCCAGCCTCCCGTGTCCTTACATAGCCTGAAAACGTAATAAGTCATATTACAAACCTCTCTCTCTTGTTAATTATATTTTTCAAAAGAGTGTTAATATCCTTTATCCTCCCTTCCTCTTTAAGAATGAAATCGAGTCTTGCTTTCGTTGCCGGTTTTTTAGGCGTTATTGTGCAGCAACCGTGAGTCTGGATCGAAATGTCATAGGTTCCTATTTTTTCAGCCAGTATCATTGTTTCCTCTTTGTCAAAACCTAACAAAGGCCGGAACACAGGAATCGATATGACCTCGTTCTCAACGAAGATATTGTCCAGCGTTTGGGAGGCCACCTGAGCGAGATTCTCTCCCGTGGCAATCGCCTTACAATCCAGTTCCCTTGCAAGCATTTCTGATATTCTGTACATCATTCTTCTGCATAGAACGCATGTTTGTCTCCTCTCGCAGTTTTTAATTATCTCTTCCTGGATCTTTCCGAAAGGGACTATGTAAAGATTTAATTTCTCCGGGGAATATTCCCTGAGCTTTTTCAGAATGTCCAAAACCCTTTCTCTGTTCTTTTCACTCGTAAAAACCTCGGGATGAAAATAAACAAAATCTACCGAGCATCCCCTCTTCATGAGCATCCAGCTCGCAACAGCCGAATCGATTCCTCCTGACAGGAGGGATAAAACCTTCCCTGAAACCCCGACAGGCATGCCTCCCAGACTCCTGACCTTTTCGGAATAAACATACGCTTTCGTTTTTTTAACCTCCACAAATATGGTGAAATCTGGGTTAGTGAGATCAACTCTTCTCTTGATTTTCCTTCCTATCTCGTTCTCTATCTCCTTGCTTGTGAAGTCGAAGGATTTCTCACTTCTGCTCGCCCTTATTGCGAAACTTTCGTTATTGCCTATCTTTCTGGCAAGGGATAAAACCTCCTTCTCGATTGATTTCATATCTGGTTTCGTTTCCCTCGCCTTTGCGAACCAGGATATTCCAAAAACCTTGCCTAGGGTATCGACCGCTTTCTTGTTTTCGGTCTCCAGGATCATCATGTCTCTGGCTACTTCAAGCCGGAAATTGATACCGTTCGCTTTCAGCATTCTTCTTAAATTCTCTGCAAGCCTTCTGATGAATCTGCTGCGGACATATTCTGACTTCAGCCAGAGCTCCCCGTATTTCATGATTATTTTTTCCTGCATACTTCACAATCATTCCTTGTTTTTATATTAAGAAACTCGAATCTGGGTTTCTTAAGTGTGATCCTTAACAGTTTCGAGTAATTTGGTTTGGAAAGCTTCGTAAGGATTTTCACGACCTCCATCACTTCCCACGAAGCAATCGTTCCTATTATTGGTGAGATCACGCCCTCAACATTGCATACCGGTATTGAACCTGGTTTGGGTTTTCTAGGATATAGGCAGGAAAAGCAGGGTTTGCCAGAAGGGGCGAAAGTAGAAGAGCATCCTTCATCTCGAAGGACAGAACCGTAAACCCAGGGTTTCTCGTTCTTAACGCAGAATTTGTTGATGACATATCGCGTATCCATGTTATCAGAGCAGTCAACAATCACATCAAACCCCGTGAGGAGCTTTTCTGCGTTGTGGCGGCCGAGACTCTCCGAGACCCCCTGAATCCTGCCCTCCGGGTTTATCCCCTTCAGTTTTCTCTCTGCCACGAATGCCTTTGATTTTCCTATGTCCTCGCTATTGAACAACATGACCCTGTGGAGATTCGATTCCTCGACAAGGTCGCGGTCTATCACCCTCACGAAACCTATCCCCAGTCTAACCAGCATTGAAGTTACAAAAGATCCCAGTGCCCCTGCTCCCACGACTACCACTTTCTTCTGTAAGAGTTTCTCCTGTTTTTCTGCTCCCAGGAACGGGATCTGTCTTGAAAACAGATCGTAAATTTCAGGGTTCATAGCTTCTTATTAGATTTGTTTTTAAAAATTATTATTGAATTTTGGTTAAACGATGGAAAGATACCATTGATTGAAATTGTTGTATATATTGTCCCAATACCTAACAGTCTCTCTGAAGAAGGGTATCCTTAACATGTATATTTTCTTTCCTGAATTGGTTTGCAATTCCAAATAAACATTATCTGGTCCGCTGTTGAATGCGCACATGGCATAAGCCATGTTCCCGTTGAACCTTTTCGCCAGCAGTGCGTCGTATTTAACTCCCTTGTCTGTGTTGGTTCTTTCATTGAAACGCCCGTCAAATTCACTCCTCTCACTCGGTTTTTTGAGCTTAAATCTTCCTTTCCAGTAGCTCATTCCAGATCTGTAATTAACAAACACGCCTGCCCTTACTTCATCTATGTATCTTTCATAACCTTTCCTGACCTCTCTCATTTTTTCTTCATACTCCTCTCTTTTAAAGGCGGATTCAAAAATCCTGTTCATGACCCTTGATCCGTGCTTTGCCTTATCAGAGAGCAATTCTCTGTATTCCTCCAGAACGGAAAATTCATCGAGTATGGAGTTAAAATTATACAAAGCCTCCTGGTATGTTTCCTCAATTTTACCAAACCCCCTCCCTGTTACCATTTCCAGCAGCCCTTCCTGAAAATCTTTTAATCGATTCTCAAACATATCGTAGAAATCCAGAACAATTTTTGTAGCCTCATCACCGGCTAAATCCACAATTTCGCCCAGACTTTCAAGGTTTGACCAGTGTCTGTAAAGCTTCTGCTCCATCTCTTTTACTTCCCTTTTACTCAGTTCAGTTACTCTCTTTTTACGTTTCCTCAGAATCGCGCGCATATCCATTCTGGCTTCTCCTACCGAAAGGTCCTTGTACAGATCCGCCCTTTTCAAAATATTTTTTGCCTGTTCATGCTCCTTTAAAACCTGTTTATAATAACCGGGACTGTAAACGTTTTCTATCCCCATGTCTTTGGCTGTTTCAGTCATAAACTGCATTAGTCCACCTGCCCCCACCCAGGAAAGAGCGGCAGGATCGAATTCTGATTCCTGAAATATCTGTGACATCACGAGGAGCGGATCCATATGATATGTCTTGGAGTGTTTCTCGCACGCCTCGAAAACCATAGGAATGATGTATTCAGAACCGGGGTAATTTCTTTCGAAAAAGGTGTGAACTTTATCCATATCATATTTCGGGGGGTCCACATTCACCAGGACCTGCATGGGCGTGAATGCCTCCTTTGTGATCATTTCAGGTTCTTTCCGTATCTCTATTTTAGGTTTTGGCGGGTCCTGGTCTATGCTGTCAGTTATGATAGGCACACCCGCGACTAAAATAGGTAGTATTCTTAAAAATTCTCTTCTGCCTTCGTTTATTATTTCCCCCATTTTATCTTTTAATGGTAATAAATTTTTTAAAGTTTAAAGGAACGTCCCCAGAATCCAGGGTCCTACTAAGTTCCCTACATATGCAGCCACGAAGAACTGGAAGGTCCTTCCTATAGCGCAGAACACCATGTACTTTTTGAAATTCAGTTCAAACATCCCCGAACACCATGTAACGATCTTGAAGGGGATCGGGCCCGCTGCCGCTATCAATACGATCCACTCGCCCCATTTCTGATACCACCTGTCCACCTTGTCGAGGTTTTTCTGTTTGAAGAGCTTTATGAAAACGGGCTTTCCTAGATAATAACCGAAGGCGTAACCTATAACCGCTCCTATGAGCGATCCTATCGTAGCAACGACTGCCACAAGGAACGGATCCGCTCCCAGGACAGTGGCGGGCGTAACGAAGAAAGCGGTAGGAACGGGAAAAATGAATGATTCGAATACAGATATTATAAAGGTTCCCATCAATCCGTAGGTTTCCACGAATGCCTGCGAAGCGAGGATCAGTGGGGTGAAAATTGTCGGCATAACGTTAATTGGGGGTATAAGTTAATAAAATTATATTAAAAGAAGCGTAATGAAAGAGATAAAAAGTTTTGTTTTAAATGTAAATGTATGAGTAAGGAAAAAGATGAAGCCATAAAGGCAGCTTTAATAAACTACACCAAACAAGAGCAGGGTTCTATTTCATTGAGGAGAGATGGCAGGCTAATCGCACGGATAGATTTCTCAGACAATGTCTCTGAAATTTTAGGGGAAACAGAAAGGAGCGACCCCAGTATAACAATTACTTGCACAGGAAATGGATGTAATGAAATATTTAAAATAAAGAACGGGGATTTGCACGGTGACAAGGAAAAATACAGAGAGCTCATGAAATTAGTTGATTGGGGACCAGTCATTGATTATTTGCCTCATGTTGGAAAAGAACTAACTAAATATATTTAAATACTTTCTTACCAATTAAAGGTTAACTCGGAAGGGCGTTAGCCTGACTGAGGAGGTGATGAGATGTTCAAGGTAGTGGTTTCTGACCCGAAGACAAAGAAAACATATCAGAAAGAGATTTCTCAGAAAGAATCTGGTCTGCTTAACAGAAAGATCGGAGACAAGGTGAAAGGTGATTTCTTGGGAATGTCAGGATACGAGCTTCAGATCACAGGAGGTTCTGACAAACAGGGATTTCCAATGAGACCGGACATGCAGGGAGTTATCAGGAAGAAGGTTCTGCTGACAGGAGGACCGGGTTTTCACCCAAAGACAAGGGGCGAAAGGAGAAGAAAATCAGTCCGAGGAAACACGATCTCCCCGGATATCGTTCAGGTGAACACCAAGATCCTGAAATACGGGACAAAGAAGCTGGAACAGATCTTCGGCAAAAAAGAGGAAAAGCCCAAGGAAGAAAAGAAAGAGGAAGTGAAAGAAGAGAAAAAGCCTGAGGCGAAACCGGAGGAAAAGGCTCCGAAGGAAGAAAAGAAAGAGGAAGTAAAGGCAGAGGAGAAGAAAGAACCGGAAAAACCCAAGGAAGAAAAAAGGCCGGAGGAAAAGCCTAAAGAGGAATCAAAACCGGAAAAGAAAGAGGAAAAGAAGCCTGAGGAAAAAGCAAAAGAAGGGAAGAAAAAGTAAGGAACAGAGACTCTTTTTAAATTTTTTATTTTAATTATTTTAATGGGAAAAAGAGCTCCGCATATAGAAGGATACGTCTCTGTTTCTGAAGCTGTAGGGGAATTAGGCTCAGGTTTTAATCCTTATTCCAAAACAAGGGAGTACCGTGATAAAATGGTAACTCTGAACGGTTTCATTTACTTCGAAAATGAAGTTTTTGCAGAGATAAAAAAGGATTACAAATCGGGTTTTCCGGTGAAAAACAATCGAAGAAAATTCTATTTTCTGAAAATGAGTCCAGAGGAAATAATTAAAACTGTACAGCATGCTTCAGAAAAGGAAATGATGTTAATGCCCGTAGAAGCTGACGAGGCTGTCTATGGTAAGGGGAGAAGGAATGGGATAAGTGGGTTGGTGGATGATGGCACAGTAGAATATGAAATAATAGATGATGAAAAATGGTTACCAGCCACCACTGTTTTGAATCTAATAATAAATGGTTATGGTCAATGGAAAAATATGTTATTTGAAAGGGTTAAAATAATTGTTTCTGAAACTGTTGAAAGAGAGATGGGAAAACTTTCAAAAAGGATTGATAAAAAACTGGTCAATCTTCTGGAATTGGTAGAAAGTGATGAAATTCATGAAACGGTGGATTATGTTAATGATCTCAAAAGATTTTTCCATAAAAAAGGTGTAGAAATAGGGGGTAAGAAATTCCGTGGCAGATATGAAGATAATATTTTGTATCTGGGTAAAGGAAGTTATCCTTATGCGGAAAGAGTTATAACATCTATTTATAGCTCAGTAGGTAAAGAAAATTTCAGTAAAATTGAAGAAACCATGAGGTGGATGGCAGGGGCAAGTCCATTCACTAATAACGGTATCGATATACTAGAAGGTCTTGCAAGCACTTTGATTTTTTTGGATAGGAGCGAAGAAACTACATTGAAAAGTAAACTAATATCCATTATTTCCAAGTATCATATTTTAGGCGAAAGAGGATATGAACCGTATGAAGAATTTATTAATTTGTCAGGAGTTGAGGAAAGCACTGATTTAAAGTCGAAAACTAATGAGGTTCGTAATAAAATAGGTCGTTTGAAAAATAAATTATATACCTCCAAAGAATGGAAAGATATGAGAAGTAAAATGGAAAAACTTAAAACAGGGAAAACGATAGTTTAAAGATGAAGTTCCGTAAAAACCTGATCAGATTATTTCTTATATTTTTAATTTCACTAGCTTTGGGTTTTTTGTTGTGTTTCATTCTGTTTTTCGGGATTGACTTCGCTGTCTACAGGAAAACAATGGGCTGGGCGGAGATGCTTTCGGTATTCGTGAGGAGTGTCTTGATCTCTTTCCTGTTAGTTTACGGGGGACCGCTCTTCGCCCTGGGGGAGATCAGGGTTTACAGGAGAATGGAAAGGAAGGCGTACGAAAGACTGGGGAAGCCCTGGGGATTTTTGTATAAAATTCTGGGAAGATTTGATCCCGCCCTGAGAAAATTGAATTCTGTTTTTAGAACGTGCTATTATGTTTTGTTCGGGTTCCCCGTGGTCGGGATTTTTGTTATCGGGTCTGTCATGGGGTTTTATCTCTGCCTGTTCAGAAATGCCTTGGTGTTGTTTTCTGATGTCCTCTTCCCTCATGTTTTTGTAGAAATACCTGTTTACATAGTCTGTGCTTCCCTGGGTTTAATGATAGCAGAGAAAACGAGAGAATATATAATGGGAAACGATATCAGGAAAATGGAAGACAACATTAAAAAATCCTTCAGGCTTTTCGTGCGTTTTTGGCCTGTAATAATACTCGTTCTCTTGATTTCTGCCTATTTGGAGGCCTTTGTCTAATATCAAAAATTTAAGTTTAGCGTAGCAATTTAAAGTATGAGATCCGCTTTTGTAGCTTTGTTCTTGGTATTCGCTTTCACAGCACAGAATGCTTTGGCCCTCGAAATCTCTGAATACAACATAACCTTCGATATACTCATGAATGGGTACGTTAACGAAGAGGTGTCGATGGTCTTTACAGAAGAGCTCAATGCGAGCACGCTCAATTACGTGGTTCTCGGAGACATATCAGATCTCAAGATATTGAGTGATGGGAAAAACATAGATTACGTGCTTGAGAAATCAGGGAGCGAACATGACGTTAAGTTTATTGTTCCTGAAGGCACGGAAACTCTCCAAATAAATTTCATAGCCAAGGACCTTGTTTTCGCGAAAGACAACATCTACAGTTTCTTCACCACCCTTCAGCCACCTGCTTCTGAGAACGTGAATGTGATAGCCTTTCTTCCGGCGGGTTTTGCGATCTACAGGGACGTTGTTTATCCGGGTGGTTACGAGACCCTCACGGATGGGGAAAGAATTTATATTAAGTGGAGTTTCAGCAATCCTGAAGATATTCCTCTGTCTTTCAAGTTTTACAGTATATACAGCGATTACTCCCTAGCGATTTTGATAATAATGGGTTTAGTCGTGATAGTGATAGCAGGTTATTTGATCATGCATTACAGAGGGAAGGTTAAGAAGGAGTTCCTTAGAGGTTTCTCAGAGGATGAGAGGAGGGTGTTGAAGGCGCTTTCAGAAAGAGGGGTTTGCATGCAGAAGAAGTTGGAGAAGGAATTCGGTTTTTCGCGTGCGAAGATGACCAGGGTGGTGAAAAACCTCGAAAGCAAAGGTCTTGTGGAGAAGGAAAGAGTTGGAAGGACCAATCGTCTTTTTTTCAAGAAATAATTGTTTCAGATTGTTTCACGGAATTTTCTAATAGTTGAAACATTAAATTATATACTAGAGAAGTCAAAATATAAAAGGAGGTTTTGAAATGAAAAAGTTATTGGCATTGGTAATTGCTTTGCTCGTCATAGGAGTTGCAGGGGTTTCAGTGATTGCACAGCAGGTTGGAGCACAAAATCCTGTAAGAGCTAGGATACATAAGATGGGAGCGTTTGGTACAGGTATAGCTATTTCTCAGTCAGACCCAATGGATTTCGAATTGATCCGAGTGGGTGTTGCAGGAATGAAGGTTTCGCTGGCGAATGAAACGAAAACTGTTAAAGTTGGAGTCCTGCATTTTGGTGAGGATAAATACAGGCTCAAAGAAATTGAAATAGGAAACGGAACGGCTTCAGCCAACATATACCTGAACGACAGCCAGGTAGGTTCAATCTCTCTTGAATCGTATCCAAAGGGTAACAAGGAAGTATGGGCAGGTACGCTCACACTCAACGATGTGACCTACAACGCCTACATAATACAGGTGCCCAGAAAGTTGAAGGCAGTGGAGAAGGCAAGAAGGGTTTTCGATTACTGCGAAGATCACCCGGCAAGATGTCTCGGAGTAATGAAAGGGATAGGAAGCATAATATGCGATCCAGAGCAGGAAGGAACGAGCTGCAGGGACAAGATAAAGACATTCTGCGAAAGCAATCCGGAAGACAGGAGATGCATTGCTTTGCGTCTGGCGTACTGCAGATTCAATCTTGATGATGCAGACTGCAGAGCGGACCTGATGGAGGTTTGCAAGCAGAACGCTGACGATGAGTCATGCGAAAAGCTGGGAACGGTCTACGACAAACTTGCAGGTAAAAGACCTCAGGCCATCAGGAAGATACCACAATGGTACAGGAGATTCAGGAGCGCACAAGGTGGGTGATGATCCATGAAATTAATTGCAGTGGTATTATTGGTCGCCTTGGTATTAGCGGTATCTATCAGTGGCTGTGTTAAGCAACCGGAAGGCCCGCCGACAGGAGGGCTCACGCAGAAACAGGCAGAGGATCAGGCATTGCAAACGCTGGAGCAGGAAATGGAGCAAAACATAGAGGAGATGACCCTGGAAGAGCTTGAGAACGAATTACTTCAGCAGGGATAAAAACCCTCTTTTTCCTTTATTTTTAATTATTAACTATTTATAAGTGACAACTATACGAAAGCTTTATAAACCCTTAAAATATAGTATATATAAGGTGTAAATATGGGGAAAGAGGTAAAAATAACGCCCAACGGTAACTACTTTGTTGTTGGGAGTTTCAGAGAAGAAGACGGATGCAGATATTTAGTTTTAGAAAGGTCCACAGAAAAGGTTTATGTTGCAGAAAAAATATTAAATATTGAGGATCACGGGCATGGAGTGGTTACCGATTTTGATTCTATGGAGCTTTTCAGACCAATAACTCATGAAGATTATCAATCCTTATTGAAAAAAGAGGGAACAGAAATTCTTCCCTTGGTAAAATCCCCAGATGGAGAAAACACTTTCTCAGTCTACGGAATTAATCTTAAACTCCCCAAAGGCGATGAAGAAATAGATGTTAAGAAGTTGAAAGGCTGGAAAAAATACCCTGGCAAAGAAAGCGAACAAATGCATTAAGATTTTCTCAGCGGGACGAAGGCGCACCCACCATGATTCGTTTTTTCCAATCCACTTTTCGTTTTCCTCATCTTTATCAAATTTTGGTAGAAACCCCCGCCCACAGGTGCTAGCAAGACCCCGTTAATTTTTAGCTGATCAACCCACTCCTCGAAGATCTCTGGGGTCGCGCAGGTAACGACAATCTTATCGTATGGCTTCGCCTTTTCGTAACCTTTGGATCCCTCTCCCAGCATCACTTCCACGTTCTTTATTTTCGCTTTTTTGAGATTGGCCCTAGCGAAAGAAACGAGTTCGGTATCTACCTCCACAGAATATATCTTTTTAACCAGCTTTGATAGGATCGCTGCCTGGTAGCCTGAACCAGCTCCTATCTCGAGAACCTTATCACTCTTTTTTGCTTCGAGTAGCTCGGTCATCATCGCGACCATGTGGGGAGCGGAAATG
>JABAOH010011921.1_pt2 | contig 17873 bp, 14 predicted proteins | sample 7062181 | NCBI WGS metagenome assembly JABAOH01 (sample SAMN14538630, study PRJNA623070) | marine sediment metagenome | biome: marine biome [ENVO:00000428]; feature: marine pelagic biome [ENVO:01000023]; material: deep marine sediment [ENVO:00002113]; isolation source: pool of 5 deep marine... | reverse complement strand
GACGCATCTGGAGCTGACCCAACTGCTGATCGGCGGTGACATACAGGCCCGCCCGGCGCATCCAGTGCTCCGCGTAGAGCGCCCACCCCTCGCCGTAGTACGTGTTGCCGAACTGGCGCAGCAGGCTACGCTGGTTCAGCCGGGCATACACGTTCTGCAGGTGGTGCCCAGGATACCCCTCGTGCAGCGCGATTGGCGTGATCCAGCCATAGTTCTGGGCCCGGAGCTTGTCGTCCACCTCCTGGGTGGTCATGCCTGGCACGATATCGGTCACGAAGAAGCGCCCGTACATCACCCCGTCTCGCTCCCGGATGCCCCCGTAGCCACCCCACGCATAGGTCTCTCTGTTGGCCGGCGGCGTCGGCACGAATAGGAGTTCCTCACACGGCGGAATACGGATCAGGTCGTCTCGAATCAGCAGAGCGAGAACCCGGCGCGACTCGCGCCGATATGCATCCAGAATCTGCCCCGGCTCGGGATGGCGGGTCTGCATGTCCTCCACGAGTTGGCGCCAGCTGTTTGAGGAGTCAATGGTCCTCGCCAGGGAATCCAGCGCAGCCTTGGTGGCCTCATGAATCCGATACCCTCCGCGATCATCGTCTCGGCCGTGTAAGGCAGGAAGTTCACTTCCCGGAGTACCCAGTCGTAGTAGTCGGCCCCTGCCGCCCAGGAGCCTGCGGCGCCGGGCTCCAGGGTGTCGGCGAGAAACGCGACATAGGCGTTGAGAGCATCGCGAACCCGCCGGCCGGCCGCGGCGAGGCCCGGGCGGAGGGAGTCCGGTGCGGCCCGGGCACGCTCGGTGAACTCGCCGCCCAAGAAGCCCACAAAACCCTCCGCGGTGGCTGCGGCTAGCTGAATCCACAGGGGTGGCGGATCCACCAGCCGGTCCCGGCCGATTGCCAGAGCGCCAGGGGCATTCTCCAGCGTCTCAAGGGCTGCCGCCCAGTCCTCCGGGGTCGGCTCAGCGTCGCCAGCGATCCGCCAGTACAGGCCGCCCAGCGTGATGTAGCGCCCAGGAACGCGCTCAGCGCTGCGGAGGATCGTATCGGCCAACGTGCGCTTCGCCCGGGCCTCCACGAGCAGCCAACCGATCCGCTGCTGGGTGGTGAGCCGGGTGGTATCCACCGCACGCAGCTCGCCGAGGACCCGGTGAGCCGCCTCGATCCCACGACGGTCCGCCTCCGGCTTCATCCAGGAATGCGGGTCGCCCCGATCACCTCGTGGCCGGAATTCACCGGCCAGGTAGCGTGTGGCGAACTGATCGAACCGGGCCGAGTCGCCGACTGCAGGGCTTGGGGTGGCCGGACGGGGCCGCGCACATCCCGTGCTGACCAGCAGCGCGGCGCACGCGAGTGTCGCAAACCGCCCCCAGTCCGTTCCCCGGGACCGGCGCGACGCGGAGACAGCAAACAGCAGGGTATGGGGCACGTCAGCCCGCCTTATCGATCATCATCAGAATCAGCACGGCCGGGAGGTATAGCACCGTCACCACGAACAGCCTCCGTGCCTTGCCTCGCGAGTGCTCCCTGGCCACCGAACCGGTCGCCCAAATGAGCCACAGCGAGCAGACCATCGCGCCAGCGAAGTAGAGCGGTCCCGTCGTTCCCAGCAAGGTTGGCACCAGGCTGACAGGCAGCAGGGCCACGGTGTAGAGCAGCGCCTGGCGGAACGTGGCCTCGGCGCCCTCGGTCACACTCAACATTCTGAGGCCAGCACGGGCGTAGTCGTCGCGGCAAAGCCACGCCAGCGCCAAGAAGTGAGGCAACTGCCAGAGATACAGCAACGCGAACAGTATCCACGCCCCGAGGCTCACGGTCCCCTGCGCCGCAGCCCATCCCCCGACGATGGGGAGCGCTCCAGGTATCGCCCCGATGAGCGTGCAGAGGGAGGTCTTCCGCTTGAGCGGCGTGTACACGAACACGTACGACGCCAGCGTGGCGGCCGCGAGGGCCGCGACCGTGGCGTTGGTGAATACCGCGAGATACGCGACGCCCACTACACTGATGGCCCAAGCGAACAGGGTGGCATCTGACACGCGCAGCCGTCCAGCCGGAAGGGGGCGGTTCTTGGTCCGCCGCATCTGCGCGTCCACCCTTCGCTCGAGCACCTGATTGAGCGCGTTGCTGCCCGCCGCCACGAGCGCCGACCCGAACATGGTGTGGAGGAGTAGGGGGAGGTCGATAGGACCAGGGGCGCCCAGATAAAAGCCGGCCGCGACCGTCACCACGATCATCCCGACGATGCTCGGCTTGGTGAGTTCGACGTAGTCAGCGAGTCGGCTACGGTTGAGCGCCAGTGCTCGCAATTCCAACCTCCTCATGCGGTCGTCCCGCGCCCGCTGATCGGCGGCAGTCAGGGAAGTCTGCACTTTGCGTCCTCGCTCCGCCTGAGCCTCCTCCTCCCCCCACTGGGCTTCCTGGACCCATCGGCATGATGTTGCTGACCCAGCCATCTGGCAACCGAGCGGCCCGAGGGGCCACGCGCGTACGCTCGGGAACACACACTCGGCGCCGAAACTTGTCTAGTAGTGCCCCTGACGGTCCTCCCATAGTCGCCGTGCCGCGTCACTTGACCACCGTCATTGGGCGTCGTAGGTAACTACGGTCGTAGGCGGCTGACATTGAATCACCGCAGAAGGAGAGCCACATGAACCTCAGACGCATCGTGGGCAAAGGATTCGTCGCTGGGCTGATCGGGGCCGTGATCATCGCGGTCTGGTTCCTGATCGTGGACACCATAGCACGCGATCCGTTTTTCACGCCCGCCATGCTCGGGTCAGCACTGTTCTGGGGGCTACGAGATCCCCACGCGGTACAGATCGCCTTCCAGAGCGTGGTGGTGTACACCATGATCCACGTGCTTGCCTTCGTCGCCATAGGTCTCCTGGCCGCCTACGTCACGTGCCAGGTAGAGCGCTTCCCCTCCACCCTGTTCGTCGTCGTGGTGTTGTTCGCCGCCTTTGAGTTTGGGTTCTACATCATCGTGGCGCTCTTGGGTCAGCCATTGCTCGGCGCCCTGGTGTGGTGGAACGTGGCCGTCGGGAACGGCATCGCGGCGTTGGGGATGGGCTACTATCTGTGGCGCACGCACCCTCGGCTCCGGGAACGACTGGCGGCCCACCCCCTAGGCGCCCCGGTGGACGAATCGGCTGATAGCTACCGAACCCTGAGATAGCGCCTGAGCCAAGTCCCCGGTTGGCGGGGAGGGATTCATTCAGCCGGATCGTCGGGAGGATCCAGCGACGGCCCCCCGCCGTGCGAGACGACCCTGGTCAGGCGCCGGTATGAAGCGCGAAGACGCCGAAGAGGAACAGCAGCGCCACGGCCACGGCCACCGCAATCAGGAGAGGGGCCGTGAAGATGAGGGTGAAGAGGCGGTGGTCGCTCTTCAGATGCATGTAGAACATCACGACGAGGGAGAACTTCGCTGCCGATAACGTGATCAGGATCGGCGCGAGCACCTTCTGAAACGCAGGCACGTAGAAGACCCCCACCTCCACCAGCGTGATGATCGTGAGCATGCCGGCCACTGCCAAGTAGGTGCCGACGCCGGGATGCGCCTGCTTCTCGTTCATAGGCTGCTCGTTCATTCAGGCACCCATCACCGCAGTAGGTAGACCACCGTGAAGATGACGATCCAGACGACATCCACGAAGTGCCAGTACAGCCCGGCGACCTCCACGTTCATCGCTTTCTCCGGTCCCAGTTTGCCCTGGAAGGAGCGAACCAAGAGAGTCAACAACCAAATGACGCCGATGGCCACGTGGCCGCCGTGGAAGCCGGTCAGCACGAAGAACGTCGACCCGAAGAGGTTGACCTGTAGGGTGAGTCCCTCGTGCACGAAGGTGGTGAACTCGTAGGCCTGAAAGCCTAGGAAGATCGCCCCCAGCAGTGCGGTCGTGGCCAGCCACACCCGGGCCCAGATCTTGTCGCCCCGAGTCACGGCAGCGAGCGCCAACACCATCGCCAGGCTGGACATCAGCAGGTCGAAGGTGCTGAGGGACGTGATCGGGATGTTCAGGATCTCCTCCGGCGTGGGCCCCCGGACGCTCCTCCCCTTGTAGACGAGATAGGTGGAGATCAGGGAGCCGAAGAGCAGGCACTCCGAACCGATGAAGGTCCAGAACCCGAGTTTCCGGTTGTCGACCCCGGTGGACGTGTGATGGACCGAGGCAGCGTGCGTCATCTCAGACCTCGAAGGGCTCGAACGCCCAAGCGTAGATGCTCACGGCCAAGACGGCCGCACCACCGAGCACGACCCACAGGCTGTGGAGTATTGCCCCAGTAGCAGCCACCACGACCCCGACGGCTGCCACCACGGGCCAATAAGATCCACCAGGCACGTGAATCGGCTCGGCAGGCACCTCCGGGATCTCCCTCATCCCCTTCACCGACCACCGCGGCAAGCGGCTGACCACCTCGGGAATCACCGAGAAGTTGTACGGCGGGGGCGGCGACGATACCGACCACTCAAGGGTTGCCCCACCCCACGGGTCGCCACCGGCTCGCTCCCCGCGCTTCCGGCTCCACCACACGTTGTAGACGAAAACCAGCACCGAAATGCCCGACACGAGCGCGCCAATGGTGGACACCAGGTTCATAGCGTCGAGCCCCAGGGCCGGATCATACGTGTAGATCCGTCGCGGCATGCCCAGCAGGCCAACGAAGTGCATAGGGAAGAACGTGAGATTCGTGCCAATCACGAACAGCCAGAAGTGCCACTTGCCGATCGTCTCGCTGAGGAGCCTGCCGGTCATCTTGGGCCACCAGTAGTAGATCCCGGCGAAGATGCCCATGATCGCGCCGCCGACCAGCACGTAGTGGAAGTGGGCGACGACGAAGTAGGTGTCGGTCTGCTGCAGATCCGCCGGTGGCGACGAGTGCATCACGCCGGAGAGCCCACCGAGAATGAACTGGGCCACGAAGCCCAGCGCGAAGAGCATCGCGGTTGCGAGCCGGACTTTGCCACCCCACACCGTCGCAATCCAGTTGAAGATCTTCACGCCGGTCGGTATAGCGATCAGCATCGTCGTGGCCGCGAAGACCGAGTCGGCGACGGGCCCCAGCCCGACTTGGAACATGTGGTGCGCCCACACACCCCAGCCCAGGATGCCGATCAGGAGCCCAGAGTAGACCACGATGGCATAGCCGAATAGCGGCTTGCGCGAAAAGGTCGGAATCACCTCGGAGATGATGCCCATTGCCGGGAGGATGAGGATGTAGACCTCCGGATGGCCGAACAGCCAGAACAGGTGCTGCCATAGCAACACGTCGCCGCCGGCTGCCACCGAATAGAAGTTCGTGCCGAAGAATCGGTCGAACAGCAGAAAGACCAGGGCGATCGTAATAACCGGGAACGCCGTCACGATGATGAACTGGGTCACCAGCACCATCCAGGTGAATACCGGCATCCGCATGAGGCGCATGCCGGGCGCCCGCAGGTTGATGATCGTCACGATGAAGTTGATGGCGGCGACGACAGAAGCGGCACCGACTACCTGGAGACCGATCACCCAGAAGTCGACGTGGAGCCCCGGCGAGAACTGCGTGGACGTGAGATTCGCGTAGCCGAACCAGCCGGCGTTCGGCGCGGCACCCACCACGAAGCTCGCGTTCATGAACAGTCCGCCCAACACGAACAGCCAGTAGCTGAAAGCGTTGAGCCGCGGGAAAGCGACGTCGCGAGCCCCCAGCTGCAGCGGCACGATGTAGTTGAAGAACGCCGCCGACAACGGCATCAGGGCCAGGAAGACCATGGTCGTGCCGTGCATGGTGAACAGCTGGTTGTAGGCCTCGGCGCTGACCAGCGAACTGCCTGGCGACGCGAGCTGCAGCCGCATGAGCAGCGCCTCGAAGCCGCCCACTAAGAAGAAGACGAACGCGGTGGCGCCGTAGAGAATGCCAATCCGTTTGTGATCGGTGGTCGTGATCCAGCTCCAGATCCGGGAAGCCAATGTCGCGGCGCTGGATGGTGCGTGTGCGGCCACGGATGTTGCCATCGCGACGTCTACCTACTGCAAGCTCTGGAGGTACGCCACGAGCGCGGCGATCTCGTCGTCAGTCAAGTCAACCTTGGGCATCAGGCTCCCCGGCTTCTCGCTGGGGGGATCCCGGAGCCAGCGTGTGAGTCCCTCAGTCGTGTTCGGGAGAATTCCCGATGCCAGGGTCGCCCGACTCCCCACATGCGTGAGATTGGGCCCGAGGACCCCTAGGGAGACGCCTTGGACCGCGTGGCAGGCGATGCAGGAGTGGTTCGCTGGATCGCGCACCACGCGGAATGCTTGCAGGCCGGCCTGAACCAGGCCCGTCAACGAGTCCGCCGGCGGCGGAATGGTCTGCTGCTGCGCCGCCCACGCAGCGAAGCCTGCCGTGTCATCCACCATGACCCGCAAGCGCATGTTCGCATGTGACTCACCACAGAACTCCGCACACTGTCCGAAGACCACGCCCGCTGAGTCGGGCGTGAACGTGATCCGCGTGGTACGGCCCGGCATCACGTCCCGCTTCCCCCCAAGCTTGGGCGCCCAGAAGCTGTGGATGACGTCGGCGGAGGTCATGACGAGGGTGACCGGGCGGCCCACTGGGATGTGCATCTCGTTGGCAGTGGTGATCCCATAGGTTGGATAGCGGAACTCCCACCACCACTGGTGCCCGATCACCTCCACCTGGAGCGCTCCTTCGGGTGGCGCACCATCAGTCCGGAAGATCGTCCGGATGGTTGGGACAGCAATGAAGATCAACACCACGGCGGGAGCGAGCGTCCAGCCAACCTCCAGCAGCGTGCTCCCGTGCACGTGCTTGGGCTCCGGGGAACCGCGGCGCTCGCGGAAGCGGACAATCACGAAGAAGAGCGCCGACTCGACGACCACGAAGACACCGAGGGCCCACCAGACAATCGTCCGGTAGAGCCTGTCGATGTGCTCGCCGAAATCCGCCGTTGGGTGCAGCGAGGACTGTGGGAACTCACCCGAGCAGGCCCCCACTAAGAGCATCGCCGCCGCGATTGCCGCTACGTACCGCCTACCGCCAGGAAACCGTCTGATCCGCGCATCCTTTGTGAACAGGAATTCTTGCCCGCCGAAACGTTCCCCAAATACCAACCGGCTCCGTCCATGGGACGGAGCCGGCGTGCAATGATAGCTACCGCGACCCGAGTGGTCAACCGTGCGTGCTGCGACGCGCACAGTGTACGTTTCGAGTGACGACGCCAAGCGTCGTAGCGTCTCAGGTGAGGCCAATCATCGAGTCACTGGAGAAGAGCAATGACACAGCAGACCATAGCATACGGGCTCACCACCGAAGTGGCGCTTCGGTACGAACAGGCGGTCGAACGGACCCGAGAAGAACTGGCAAAGGAGGGGTTCGGGATACTCACGGAGATCGACGTTAAGGCTACCCTCAAGAACAAGCTGGACGTCGACTTCCGACCGTACATCATCTTGGGCGCGTGCAACCCACCGCTGGCGCACCAGGCGTTGTCTGATGAGCGGGACATCGGGTTGCTCCTGCCGTGCAACGTGATCGTGTACGCCGCCGACGACCCCGAGAAGAGCACCGTCGCCGCACTCGATCCCGTGAAGCAGTTGCAGCTGACCGGCAACCGCAACCTCGAGCCCGTCGCCCAAGATGTGAGAGCCCGGATGGAACGGGTCCTAGACGCAGTCGCCTCGTAACGCGTCGGTCAGGTCGCCGACCGACCCGACGCCCCGCGTGCCGCCGAGCGGCCGCGCATCACACTCGGTTCCCTGGGTAGCAGGGTAGCATCCCTCGGGGGTGCAGGTATCTTTGCCGCATCATTCACACCGGCGAGCGCACGGCGGGTTCGATCCGTGCCTGAATCGCCAGATCCGCACGTTTGGAGCATACAACGAGAGCGATCATGAACACTCCGATGGATCGCCGCCGATTCATGGCGTTCTTCTCCGCCGTGGGACTGGGCGGCACTGCGCTACCTGCCGCCTTGTGGGCACTGGTTCAGGAATCGGGAAAGATCACCAAGGACATGGTGGCTGACGCCGAGGTGCTGGCCGGTCTCCAGTTCACCGACGAAGAGCGTGAGCTGATGCTCGACGGCCTCAACCGGAACCTGGAGGCCTATGAGAACCTCCACTCGGTAACGATCCCCAACGACGTCCATCCTGCCCTGCTCTTCGACCCGCTGCTTCCGGGCCGTGCTCCCTCGCTGAAGCGGCGGCCAACGCGCCGGACTCGGCGTGCCGGTGTGCAACGGCCCGCTAATCTCGAGGAGGCCGCATTCTGGTCGGTGACTGATCTGGCAGAACTGGTTCGCTCGCGCCAGGTATCGTCGATTGACCTCACACGGATGTACCTGGACCGCCTGCAGCGCTACGGCCACAAGCTGGAGTGCCTGATTACGCCGACCGAAGAGTTGGCGATGCGGCAAGCCGAACGCGCGGACGCGGAGATCGCCCGCGGCGTCTACCGCGGCCCCTTGCACGGGATTCCCTGGGGCGCGAAGGATCTTCTGGCCGAGGATGAGTACCGCACGACGTGGGGCGCCAGGCCGTACGAAGATCAGATCATTCCCTACGACGCCACAGTCGTACAGCGACTGGAGGAGGCTGGGGCCGTCCTGATCGCCAAGCTCACGCTGGGCGCGCTTGCCATGGGAGACGTGTGGTTCGGCGGCAGAACACGCAATCCATGGAACGTGAAGCAGGGATCGAGCGGCTCGTCCGCCGGTCCCGCATCGGCGACCGTGGCTGGCCTCGTGGGCTTCAGTATCGGAAGCGAGACCTTGGGCTCGATCGTGTCTCCCTCGACCCGCTGCGGTGCGACGGGCCTCCGTCCCACGTTCGGACGAGTCAGCCGCCATGGTGCCATGGCCCTCTCCTGGAGCATGGACAAGCTCGGACCGATTTGCCGAACGGTGGAAGACTGCGCGCTGGTGTTCGATGCGATTCAGGGCGGCGACGGGAAAGATCCTACGGCAAGGGACCTACCCTTCGACTGGGACGCCGGCTTGCCGCTCTCGGAACTCCGCATGGGGTACTACAAGAGCGCGTTTGAGGTGCCGGCCGGAGAGAACCACAGGTGGTACGACTTCGACCACACGGCCCTCGACGTGTTGCAGTCCCTCGGCGTCAAGCTGCTGCCGGTGGAACTGCCGGATGCGTTCCCTGTGGACGCTCTCCGGATCATCCTCAGTGTCGAAGCAGCAGCCGCGTTCGATGAGCTCACCCGGAGCAATCGGGACGACCTGCTGGTACGGCAGACCCGGGGGGCCTGGCCCAACTCCTTCCGGCGGTCTCGCATGGTACCGGCTGTGGAGTACATCCAGGCGAATCGTGTGCGGACCATGCTCATGGGAGCGATGGAAGCGGTCATGGACGGCATCGACCTCTTCGTGACGCCGTCCTTCGGGCGAGCCGTCCTGCTCACTACGAATCTGACGGGTCACCCGGCGGTCACCCTCCCGAACGGCTTCCAGGACGATGGCACGCCCGTCAGTCTGTCCTTCATCGGTAAGTTGTACGGGGAGGCAGATCTCCTGGCGGCAGCGAAGGCGTACCAGGACGCCACCGGATTCCATCTGAAGCGCCCGCCGGAGTTCACATAGCGCCCAGCGCAGGGGGCGAGGAGGGGTAGGGGATCATGTTCAAGCGCGTTCGAATACCGGTCTGGGCTGTGAGTCTGGTGTGCAGTCTGGTCGCATCGAGCTCGCTGTACGCCCAGGAAACCCCCGCCGATACAGCTGCAATCCTCATGAGCGTCGTCCGCACCCTTGAGGCAGAGGGACGCACGGAGCTCGCGGAAGAGCTCTTGCAGTTCATCATCGAGCGCTACCCGGGAACCAGGGCAGCCGAAGAGGCTGCGCGCCGCGTGGCCGCCCTACGCGGTGTGCGGCAAGCTGGGAGCGGGCGCGTCGAGCTAATTGTCTGGACCACGACCTACGGCGTCTTTCTTGGCCTCGCCATCCCTGCGGCGTTTGGCGCAGACGACCCGGAGCCTTACGGGGCCGGACTACTCATCGGGGGACCTCTGGGGTTTCTCGCATCGAGCATCTACTCGCGACACAACTCCATGAGCTCGGGACAAGCTCGAGTCATCAGCTTCGCTACGCAGTGGGGGGCATGGCAGGGCGTGGGGTGGCAGCAGGTGCTCGAGATCGGAGACCGCGAAATCTGTGACCAGTTTGGCTGCTCCACGGAGACCTCCGACGAGGCTCCGTGGACCGCCGCCGTGGTCGGCAGCCTCGCCGGGCTGGGCGCGGGCGTCGTCCTCACGCGCGCCCGCGATATCCCGGCGGGCGGGGCGGAGCTTGCGCGACACGCCGCCCTGTGGGGGGCATGGTATGGTCTCGCAGCCGGCGTCCTCGCCGACGCAGAGGACGACGCCCTGCTGACCGCGGCCCCTCTGGGTGGGGACATCGCGTTGCTGGGCGCGATTCCGGCGGCACGGGCGTGGCACCCCACCAGCGGTCGTGTGCGACTCATCAGCATCGCGGGAGTCGCTGGCGCCGCCGCCGGACTCGGGCTCGATCTACTGTTGAACGTGGACGATGAGAAGCCGGCTGTGCTGATTCCCACCGCTACCGCCACCGTGGGACTTGTCGCCGGAGCCTTGCTCACGCGGAACGGCAAGGACGAGCGCACCGACTCGGAAGGCCGCCTGTCGAGCAGCGCTCTGCTCAACTTTCACGACGGCGTGAGGCTGGCGCTGCCAACGCCGCTACCGACGGCGATTCCGGCTATGACGGCAGAAGGAGAGTTCAGGTGGCGGCCGGGGATACGACTCACGCTGCTGGACGCTCGATTCTGACGGTGAGCCATCAACACCGTGCAGGACCTGCCGACGCCATGACTCATCTCGACCGAAGAGACTTCGTCCGTGCAAGCGCCTTGATGGCCTACGCCGCGTTCGGCATTCGCCGACCGCCGTGGGCATTCCGCAACGCCTGGGTTGGCGGCTTTCCCGCCGCGGACCTCGTCCTCCGCAACGCCGTCCTGTACGACGGCACCGGTGCCGCCCCCTTCGAGGCCGACGTTGCGATCACCCGGGACCGCATCTCTGCCGTCGGCCCACGTCTGGCCGCACCGGGCGCTGGCGAAGTGGACCTAAAAGGTCTGGCGCTCGCCCCGGGCTTCATCGACGTACACTCCCACACGGATCTGGAACTGCTCATCGACCCCGCTGCGGAGAGCAAGGTTCGCCAGGGCGTGACCACGGAGGTGACGGGACAGGACGGTGGCTCCATCGGCCCCTGGACGACCGAGCGTGCCGAGTCCACCCGTGAGCGTTACCAAGCCCGATATGGCGTTGAGATCTCATTGCGGCAGCTCACCGGCTTCTTCCGCCAATTGGAAAGACGCGGAGCCGCCGTGAATCTGAGCAGCATGGTGGGGCACGGGACCGTCCGGGGGTACGTGGTGGGGAATGAGGACCGGCCAGCGACGCCCGACGAGCTCAGCCGCATGCAGGGGGAGGTCACCGCTGCGATCAAGGCTGGTGCCTGCGGGCTCTCCAGTGGTCTGGAGTACCTCCCCGGCGCGTTCGCCGACCTCCAAGAGCTCGTCGCCCTCGCCGCCGTGCTGCGTGGCACTGGGCTGCCCTATGCCAGCCACATGCGGAACGAGGACGACCAGCTGTTCGCCGCGGTGGAAGAGGCAATCAACGTAGGGCGGCTGGCTGGCGTACCCGTACAAATCTCGCATCTCAAAGCACAGGGCCAACGCAATTGGTGGAAGGCGCAACTGGTGCTGGATGCCCTCGAAGCGGCCCGCGCTGACGGTGTCGACGTGACCTACGACCGGTACCCGTATGTCGCCTACAGCACCGGGCTCGACTCGCTGTTTCCGGTGTGGTCTCGTGAGGGTGGAACCGACGCGCTGCTCGAACGGCTTGACAACCCGGATCATGCCGGGCGCATAGAGGAGGCCGTACGCGGAAAGATCGCGCTGCTGGGATCCTGGGATGCGGTCCAGATCACCTCGACGGCTTCCGAGGATCTCCACTGGGCGCGGGGGCGGCGACTCGGCGAGCTCGCGGCAGAACGCGGCCGAGAGCCCTACGCGCTCCTGGTGCAACTAGTGACCGAGGACCGCAATCGCTCCGGGATGGTGGGCTTCGGTATGAGCGAAGAGAACACGGCACGGTTCCTAGCCCATCCGCTCGGAATGGTCTGCTCCGACGGCTCGGCCCTCGATGTCGAAGGGCCGCTCGCTGCCGGCACACCGCACCCCCGGAACTACGGGACGTTCCCCCGCGTGCTAGGCCACTACTGTCGGGATGCACAGGTGATGCCGCTGGAAACGGGGATCCACAAGATGACCGGAATGCCCGCGGCGAGGCTGCGCCTCGACGGGCGTGGTGTCATTGCTCCCGGTGCCTTCGCCGATCTGGTGGCCTTCGACCCGGACGGCATCGCGGATCGGGCCACATTTGAACATCCCCACCAATACCCGGTGGGCATCGTTCATGTGATGGTCAACGGTGAATTCGTTCTGACGCACGGCGAACGCACCGATGAGCTACCGGGACGGATACTGCGACCCACTGCTTAGGTCTCCGCCCACGCCCCCTGATGTCCCTGGTCAGGCAGTCTCATGGCGTGCATCCTGATCACCACCCACGGCACCACAGGGGACCTGTTCCCGTTTCTCGCCCTCGGCGTCGCGGCGGCGCGGCGCGACATCGAGAGCATATTGTGAGCGGAAAGTGAGGCAACGGTGCGACGACTTCCCACGCTGGTAATCCTTGGCTCGCTGGCGCTGACGGCCCGGGCTGCACTCGCTCAAGATCTCACTGTGAGAGAGTGGCTGATTCGAGGGCCGATCCCGGCAGATACCGGACGCAGCGGGGTACTCCGGGACTACCTCGCCGAGGCGGTGCTCCTTCCCGACGTCGGCGACACCGCGGCCGGTGGTGCCTTCGAGCGCGTAGCGGCCGACTCGCTGGGAGGCGTCGACCTCAACAGCGTCTTCACGGGCTCCACCGACTGGAGTGCGGCCTACGCCCACACCTACGTCTTCTCACCGACGGAACGCACGGTCGGGCTGGTGATGGACAGTGACGACGATCTCGTGGCGCGCGTCAACGGCCAGCGTGTGTGGGTACATGTCGTGCCCCGCGGGCTCGGCAGCGGTCGGGACACTGTGAGTGTGCGGTTCGCCCGGGGGTGGAACAGCGTGCTGCTGAAAGTCATCAATCGCACGGGGGGATTCGGCTTGCGCTGCCGGCTGACCTCCGCACCGGGCGAGGCCACCGACGACTTGAAGCTCTCCACCGGCCGGCCACCCGAGAAGACCGGACACATCTACCCCACACCTACAGTGGTCGCGGCACCGCTGCGCCTTGCCACCCCGCTGCGATGGAGCGGCGACGGCCTCCGGGGGACGGCAACCCTTCCGGTAACCGCGTGGGGGCCCGACACGCTGCGCGCCGTCCGCCTGGAGCTGTATCAGGGCGGGCAGAAGTGGCTCCAGGCATCGTTCGACGCGCTGCCGCCGGGCGAGCCCGAGCGAGTGCACCTGGCAGCGTCCTTCGAGCAGCTCCGACGCGCGAGCCTCGGCCAGGAGCCGGTCCGCGTCTCGTTGGAATGGCGGGGCGGATCCCGGGGCGATTCGCTCTTCGTCGATGCGGACCCTCTGCTGCGCCTCCTCACAGCTCGGCTCGCCCTTGCCGATGTGAGAATCGACTCGACCGAGCAGAGAGTCACGCTACTGGATGCGGCGCTCACCGTGCCGGCTGCCCTCGACGGGTTCACCGTCGACCTGCTCACGCGGGGTCTGGGTCCCGACGCACGGTACGACATCAACGATGGTCGGGGTGTGTGGGAGGATGGGATCGTCCAGCTTTGCTCGCCGTGTCGCGAGGGAGAGGTCTTGCGACTCACCATCCGCCCCGACGGGTCGAGACCGCTTTGGGCCAGGCCGATGGCGCGCATCCGCCAGCCAGGGTATGCGGAGTTCGCCGATGGCTATGACTACGCCAGAGCGCTGACGGGCAGTGTTCCGCCTATCGAACGGCCCGACGCCCGGCAGTGGCTTCGTCTCATCGGGGAATCGGGCGATGCTTATCAACGGCTCCTCCGTGCCTACGACGATGCATACGCCCCCCTCGCCGCCGAGATTCGGCGGGACACGTTCCATCTGGTAGGCAACTCCCACATTGACGCCGCGTGGCTGTGGCGCTGGCAGGAGACCATCGACGTCATCCGAAACACATGGCGCAGCTCACTCAAGCTCGCTGACATCTTTCCGGGCTATCGGTTTGCGGCAAGCAGCGCCGCGTTCTACGACGCGATGGACCACCTGGAACCGAGCCTGGCCGACTCCCTGCGCCGGGCGGAGGAAAGCGGTCTATGGTCAGCAGTGGGCGGCTGGTGGGTGGAGCCGGATCTGAACGTACCGGCGGGTGAGTCACTCGTGCGGCAGGGACTGTATGGCCAACACTACTTCCAGCGACGGTACGGCCATCGCTCCAAGATCGCGTGGACCCCGGACACGTTCGGCTACCCCTGGACGGTGCCGCAGATTCTCCGTCGCTCCGGCTTCGACGCGTTTGTCACTCAGAAGATTCGCTGGAATGACTCGACCGAGTTTCCCCATGACGCGTTCTACTGGGAGGGCCGCGACGGTACGCAGATCTTCAGCTACAACCCGTACGGCTACGTGAGCGACCTCGCTCCGGCCAGACTGGTCCGCGAGCGTCTTGCCAACCGGGAGCGCCAGGGTGGTCATCACCAGATGGTGCTGTATGGCGTAGGCGACCACGGAGGCGGTCCGACCATCGCTATGCTCCAGCGGGCGGAGAACCTCCGCCGGATCCCCACCTTTCCGGCGATGCGTTACGCCGGCCCGGGCGAGGCTCTCGAGGCGGTGCGGCGCTCTGAGCCGCCGGAGGGATTCCCGGTGTGGCGGGATGAGATGTATCTCGAGTACCACCGGGGTACCTACACCACGCACGCCGCCATCAAGCGCCGCAACCGCCTGAGCGAGGTGATGCTTCAGACGGCTGAAGCGCTGGCGGTCCTCGACACGGCGCCGTACCCCCGCGACCAACTGGGGCGGGCATGGCGCCATGTGCTGTTCAATCAGTTCCACGACATCCTGCCGGGTTCCGGCATTGACAGCATCTACACGGACGCCCATGCGATGTACGACACGGCGTGGGCGGCGATCGACTCCGTCACCGCGGCATCGTTCGCGAGTCTCCGGAGGAGAATGGATACCCGGGGTGCGGGACAGGCGGTGGTAGTGTTCAATCCCCTTGGCTGGACCCGCAGCGGCCAGGTCACGGTGCCCGTGGCAAAGGGCGACAGCGTCCTGGTGACCGCCCACGATGTGCCCCCCCTTGGCGCACTGATCCTTCGAGTGCCCCGCGACACCCTGTCGCAACAGGAGCGCAGGCTGCCCGCGCCAACGGCGGGCGCGAACTGGATCGAGAACGCTCACCTCCGTGTAGAGATCGATACCGTCACTGGCGCGATCACTCGTCTCTACGACAAGGCGAACCATCGCGAGGTCCTGGCACCCGACAGTCCAGGCATCGTGCTGCAGATCTTCGATGACAGACCGCAACAATGGGACGCGTGGAACATTGTCCTCACGGGGGAGCGGTGGGTTGTCGACGACATCAGGCGGACGGGCGGAAAGGCGGACGGGCGGTCTGCACGGTTTGACATCGAACGCGAGTGGGGGAACTCTAACTTCCGGCAACGGCTAGTGCTCGGCCGCGATTCCCGCTATCTCGACGTCCTCAACGAGGTGGACTGGCACGAGCGAAGGAAGCTGCTCAAGGTCGCTCTTCCACTCGACGTCGCAGCCGACTCGGCGACGTACGAGATCCCGTACGGCACGATCGGCCGATCCGGAAACCCACGGACCCAGGCCGAGCGGGCAAAGTTCGAGGTTCCAGGTCAGCGGTGGGCGGACGTCTCGCAGGGCGACTACGGCGTCACCATCATGAACGACAGCAAGTACGGTTGGGATTACAGGAACAACGTTCTGCGGCTCTCCCTGCTTCGCTCACCGATCTGGCCCGATTCCACAGCCGATCGCGGCATGCACCGTTTCAGGTTCGCCATCTATCCGCACGCCGGCGATTGGCGCGAGGCCCAGACAGTGCGCCTGGCAGCGGAATACAACGTTCCCCTCTTGGGAGGGGTGGAGCCGCCGCATCGCGGCGCGCTGGGCAAGCGGGTCTCCCTCGCCGCGGCGGAGCCGGCGAACGTGCAGATCGACTGGGTCAAACGCGCCGAGGACTCGGACCACCTGGTGCTCCGCCTCGTCGAGTGGCACGGTGAGCCCGCCGACGCCGCCGTGACCACTGCGTGCGATATCGCCCGGGCACACAGGGCTAATCTGCTGGAGGATCTGGAGGAACCGCTGACCACGCGAGGTCGTCGCCTGCACCTGGCACTTCACCCTTATGAGATCGCGACGGTCGTGGTGGAGTGCGCGCAATGATCGCCAAGCTGCTCGCCAGCGGTCTCGCGGTCCTTTGCAGTGGCGCTCAGCCCTGCGCCATAGCACAGACGGCAACACCCCAGCCGATCGAGCTTTCCGTGATGACCTTCAACATCCGCTACGGCACGGCGGATGACGGCGACAACAGCTGGCCGCTTCGCTCTGCCATGGTGTGGCAGCTCATACAGAATCACGCGCCGGACGTCGTGGGTCTTCAGGAAGCGCTTCGGTTTCAGCTGGACGAGATCCGCTCCCGCGTTCCCGGCTATGCCGAGCTCGGCGTGGGGCGAGATGACGGCCGAACCAGGGGTGAGTACTCGGCGATCCTCTATCGATCGCGTCGTTTTGCCGTCGCCGACCAGGGGACCTTCTGGTTCTCAGAGACGCCCGATGCCCCGGGCTCCACCAGCTGGGGCAACCGGATCACACGCATCTGCACCTGGGCGCGGCTCGTTGAGCGGGAAACCGGTGCGCACCTCTACGTCTACAACCTCCACCTGGATCACGAGTCCCAGCCGTCACGCGAGCGGAGTGTCGAGCTGCTCGCCGCCCACATCAATGCACGGCGGCCAAGGGACCCCGTCATCGTCATGGGTGACTTCAACGCCGGCGAGGACAACCCGGCAGTGCGGTACCTCACGGGTGAGATCGAGCGAGCCTCCAGCGGTACCGAACCCGCACCCCCGTCACCGAAGCTGGCCGACACCTTCCGCGCGGTGCACCCCACCGCGACAGGAGTCGGCACATTCCATGGCTTCCGGGGCGATCGTACCGGCGCGCGAATCGACGCTATCTTGGCCTCGCCACAGTGGGAGGTCCTCGACGCGGCGATCGTGCGCACCAACCGCGACGGGCGGTATCCCTCCGATCACTTCCCGGTGACAGCGCGCCTGCGCCTGACGCGGCCCTAGGAAATCCAACAGGTCTCACCACCGTCTTGCGTCCCCTGCCCTCCCACCGCTCATCGACTTCCTGATCTCTCGCGCGCCACTGCTCTCGCAGATAACTTCGCCCCATGCAGGAACATCGCTTCCCAACGTCGCGCACCGCCCGGTATTTCACCCTTGGCACGCATCGCCGCGACGTCCGTCAGGTCTGGTTTGTGTGTCACGGCTACGGCCAGCTAGCACAGCAGTTCCTGCGTCAGTTTGAAGTGTTGGACGACGGGCGCCGGCTGATCGTCGCGCCCGAGGGTTTGTCACGCTACTACATCGACCACACGGATCGACGGGTCGGGGCGAGCTGGATGACGAGCGAGGATCGCCTCTCGGAGATCTCCGACTACGTCGATTATCTCGACGCCCTCTACGAACACGTGCTCAAACGGCATCGCCGATCCTCCGTCGACGTGTACGTGCTCGGGTTCTCGCAGGGAGCGGCCACTGCAGCCCGTTGGATCAGCCACGGTAGCGCCACCACTGACCGCCTCATCTTGTGGGCCGCA
>JABAOH010121441.1_pt1 | contig 17885 bp, 16 predicted proteins | sample 7062181 | NCBI WGS metagenome assembly JABAOH01 (sample SAMN14538630, study PRJNA623070) | marine sediment metagenome | biome: marine biome [ENVO:00000428]; feature: marine pelagic biome [ENVO:01000023]; material: deep marine sediment [ENVO:00002113]; isolation source: pool of 5 deep marine... | reverse complement strand
CCTCTCGACGCCACGCTGAATCGAGGTAAATCCTGGCGTTGGGCCTACTGGTCTGCGAGCAACGGGGCCGGAGTGGGAGCCGAGGGGGCTCCGGCCCCGTTGCCCCGCCCAGGATTCCCCGGACCCCTTCGTAGAATCCCGTTGATGCAGCAAGCGGCGTTCTTCGATCTCGACAAGACGGTCATTGCCAAGTCGTCGGCGCTGGCCTTCCGCCGCCCTCTCTACAAGGCAGGGATGCTCGGGCGTCGATCGCTGCTCAAGGCCGGCCTCGGCCAACTGTTCTACGTCCTGTTTGGTGCCGACCACGACCAGATGGAGCGGGTCCGGGCCGCCATGCTCTCTCTGACCCGGGGCTGGAACCGAGACGAAGTCGAGGATCTGGTCGAGGAAGCGCTCGAGGAGATCGTCGCGCCGCTGGTCTACGCAGAAGCGCTCTTTCTCATCGATGACCATCTGCGCCAGGGGCGGCGGGTGGTCATCATCTCGGCCAGCCCCGAAGAGATCGTCCGGCCCCTGGCCCACTACATCGGGGTCGACGAGGTGATCGCCACCCGGGCCAAGGTGGACGCCGACGGACATTTCACCGGTGAACTCGAGTTCTACGCCTACGGCGAAGACAAGGCGGCCGAGGTGCGACGCATCGCCGAACGGGACGGCCTGGCCCTCGATGAGTCTTACGCCTACTCGGACAGTGCCACCGATATGCCTCTTCTCGAAGAGGTGGGCAACCCGGTGGCGGTCAACCCCGACAAAGAGCTGCGCAGGGTGGCCGAGGAACGGGGCTGGCCCATTCTGGAGTTCCAGCGCCAGGTGAGCCTGCGCACCCGGCTGGCGCGGCCGGTGCCGATCATCTCGGGCGCCACCCTGGCCCTGGCGGCCGGCGCCCTGACCGCCGCCGCCATCCTGCGCTCCCGGCGAAGGGGCTGACCGCTACTCAGCGGATCGCCCGGCTCCGGCTCGAGCCTGCTCGATCCGCTGGGTCGTCAGCTTGGGAGCGGCGTAGACGAAGAGGAGCACATAAGCGGCGGCCGCCACGATGAACGGCATCCGCAGGGCCAGGCTGCGGTCGCCCATCCGCTCGAAGACCCACACCATGGCTCCACCGAGGGCCGCTCCGATCGGCATCATTCCCCAGCCAAAGAACCGATACACGCTGTTGACCCGGCCCAACAGCTGATCGGGAATGATCGATTGGCGCAACGACACCGTGATGACGTTCCAGAGCACGGCCAGGAACGCCGCCAAGACGAGCGCTCCGTAGGCGACCACGAAGAACGACGTGACCCCTATCAGCAGCGCCGACGCTGACTCTCCGGCCAGCGTCATCCGCAGCGCGTTTCCGCTTCCCACGGCGCGCGATATCCGGGATGCGGTGAAAGCTCCGATCACCCCGCCCACGGCTCCGGCACTGCCGAGGATGCCAAACAACTCGGGGCCGACCTCGAGGATCTCCTGGGCGTAGAGGACCAAGACCGAGAACCCCATCATGGCCAACCCGTTGATGAGCCCCAGGATCACCGCCAGCGAGCGGAGCAGGGGGTGGCGCCACAGCCAGCCGAAGCCCTCGGCGATCTCCCCGCGCCAGCCCGCTTCCCCGGCGGCGGCTCGGCCCGCTCCGGCCGGAGAGAAGCTGCCGGCGATGAGGGCGACGAGCACCACCGCCAATGCGAACGTGGCCGCATCGAAGAAGAACGGCAGCGAAAACGCAACGGCGATCAGCACACCACCCAGCGGAGGGCCCAGGAAGTCGTTGGTCACCGTCTCCGCGCCCCACAGGGTGCCGTTGGCTCGCTCCAGCTGGTCGGTACGGACCACTGCGGGCAAGATGGTTTGCGCGGCGTTGTCTCGCAGCACCTCGGCGAAGCCGAAGATCAGGGCCGAGGCGTACAGCAGCACCAGATAGGCCTCCGGCCCCGTGCGGAAATCGCCCTCCGCCACCGCCGCCGGATCGGGAAGCGACCCTTGGCCGGCCAGCACGACCACAGCCACGAGGGTCGTCGTGGCGAACCGGATCACGTCCATCCACAGGATCAGCTTGCGCCGGTCGACCCGATCGGTGACGACGCCGGCCGGAAGGGCGAACAGCAGCCAGGGCACCCGCTGCACGACCCCGATGAGGGCGATCAGGAGCGGGTTGCGCGTCACGGCCGAGGCCAACCACGGATAGGCGACCCGGCCCACCCCGTCTCCCAGATTGGAGACGACGCTTGCCGACCAGAGTTTCCAGTAACGGGAGCCGAGGCCGGTGCGCTCGCTCACTGCCGGAGACGTCGGGCGTTCAGCACCCCGATGAGGAGATCGGGCCGGTCGGTGACGATGCCGTCCACCCCGACATCGAGTAGACGATGCATCTCGGCCATCTCGTTGACCGTCCACACGTGCACGTGCTTANNAGTCGGGCCGGGATCTGGAGTGCGTCGGCCGGGCCGGGGGCGGCCCGTCCCACGCGGGAGGCGGCCCAGGCCGCCGAAGCCTCGGCGGGACCGGCCGAGGTGGCCACCCGGCCGGCGCTGGCCTTGCGGAAGCGCTGGATGCGCCGATCGTGAAACGAGCCGACCAGCACCCGATCCTCGGCGCCGAGGCGCCGGACCAGCTCCGCCAGATCGCCCTCGATCCCCGGCTGCTTCACGTCCAGGTTGAAGAGGCGGTCGGGGTAGATGAGCAGCGCCTCTTCCAGTCCGGGAATGCGCTCTCCGGTTCCCCGGCGCGGGTAGTCCTCGTCGGGCCGGAACCGGTATCCGGCGTCGAGGAGGCGCAGGTCCTCCCAATACCAGTCCGAAATCCGGCCCGTGCCGTTGGTGAGCCGCTCCAGGCGGTGATCGTGGAACAGCACGATGGTCCCGTCCCGGGTGCGATGGACGTCGGTCTCGATGTAGCGAAGGCCCAGATCGACGGCTCCCTGAAAGGCGGTGAGGGTGTTTTCCGGCCACAGGATCGTGCTGCCCCGATGGGCCAGACGGAGGGGGTGCTCGTGGGCGAGATAGGGCCTCACGGGACCACCACCTCACCGTCTTTGAGCACCTTCCAGATCAGCGGGGTCGCCGGGCGGTAAGCGAGGTGAACGTACGAGGGGGCGTCGAGGACGACCAGGTCGGCGGCGGCTCCGGGAACGATGTGGCCCTTGACAGGGGCCTCTACGGCCAGCGCTCCTCCCCTGGTGGCGGCCCACACCGCCTGCTCGGGATCGAGTCCCATCTCGAGGCACGCCAGCGCAATCACCAGGCCCATGCCCTCGGTGTACGACGTTCCCGGATTGCAGTCGGTGCCGAGGGCAACCACCACCCCGGCCTCGAACAACCGGGGTCCGGGCGCGTAGCGGCGGGTGCGGAGGGCGAACGTCGTCGCCGGCAGGAGCACGGCTGCGGTGCCCGCTCCGGCGAGTGCGGCGATCTCTCCATCATCGAGGTGGGACAGGTGGTCGGCCGACACCGCTCCGACCTCGACGGCCACCCCTACCCCGCCGGTACTGCCGAGCTCGTTGGCGTGGAGGCGGGGGGCCAGGCCGTGCCGCTTCCCCGCTTCCAGGACCCTTCGCGCCTCGTCGGGAGTGAACGCCCCCGTGTCGCAGAAGACGTCGCAGTAGCGGGCCAGTGGAGCGCACGCCTCCAGCATCTCGTTCTCGATCAAGCCGAGGTACCCCTCCCGATCGTCGGCATACTCCTCCGGCACCAGGTGCGCTCCCAGAAAGGTCGGCACGACGTCGATGGGCAGGCGACGGCCCAACTCGACCGCCGCTTCGAGCATGCGCCGCNNTCTCCACCAGCTCACCGACCGAGGCCTGCCTGGTGGCCCCCACCGTCTCGTGAATGCCGCCCCCCGATGCCAGGGTGTCCTCATAGCGTTCTCCGCGCAGCCGGCGGGCAAACTCGTCGGCGCGATCCCCGGCAAAGACCAGGTGGGTGTGGGCGTCGACGAAGCCGGGGAGCACCGCCCGCCCTTCGCAATCGAGGAGAGGAAGCCTGCGGTGCTCGGTGGGGATCTCGGCTTCCGCTCCGGTCCAGACCACCCGGCCGTCGACAACGGCCACGGCCGCGCCCTCAACGGCGCCCACCAGGTCGGCCGATCCCGGCGCGTTGGTGACCAGCTGCCCGATGGTGGTGAGGAGGACGTCGGCCATGGCGGCAGGTTATCCGCCTAGCCGCTTGGCCCTTCCATCGGGATGTGCACCCCCCGCTCGGCGGCCACCGTCCGGGCCGCCTCGTAACCGGCATCGACGTGGCGGACCACGCCGGTACCGGGATCGTTGGTCAGGACCCGCTGGAGCCGGAGCCCCCCGGCGTCCGTACCGTCGGCTACCACCTGGGCACCGGCATGGATGGATTTGCCGATCCCGACCCCTCCGCCGTGGTGAACGGCCACCCACGCCGCCCCAGAGGCCACATTGAGCAGAGCGTTGAGAATGGGCCAATCGGCGATCGCGTCCGAGCCGTCGGCCATGTCTTCGGTCTCGCGAAACGGGGAGGCCACCGAGCCGGCGTCGAGGTGATCGCGACCGATGACGATGGGCGCCCTCACCTCGCCGCGGCGGACCAGATCGTTGAAGGCCAGTCCGGCCTTGTCCCGCTCCCCGTAGCCCAGCCAGCAGATGCGGGCCGGCAGGCCCTGGAATTGCACCCGCTCGCCGGCCAGCTCCAGCCAGCGATGCAGCGCCCGGTCTTCGGGAAACAGGTCGGCCACCGCCCGATCGGTGGCAGCGATGTCGGCGGGATCGCCCGAAAGCGCCACCCATCGGAACGGGCCCTTCCCTTCGCAGAACAAGGGACGGAGGTAGGCGGGCACGAAGCCCGGGTAGGCGAACGCGTCGCCGAATCCACCCAGACGGGCCTCGCCGCGCAGGTTGTTGCCGTAGTCGAACACCTCGGCGCCGGCCCGCTGGAAGCCGACCATCGCCTCACAGTGCACGGCCATCGAGGCGCGGGCCTCCTCCACGTAGCGCTGCGGATCCTTGCGGCGAAGCTCGACCGCCCCGTCGAGATCGTGACCGCGGGGCACGTAGCCGTTGAGTGGATCGTGGGCGGACGTCTGGTCGGTGACCACGTCGATGTCGACGCCGCGCTCCAGCAGCTCCGGGAAGACGTCGGCGGCATTGCCGAGCACGCCGATGGACAGGGCCCGGCCCTCGGACCGAGCGGCCAGGGCATCGTCGACGGCGGCATCGAGGGAATCCGTCGCCCTGTCGAGGTAGCCGGTCGCCGCTCGCCGTTCGATCCGCTCCGGGTCCACCTCGACCACCAGCGCCACCCCCTCGTTCATCGTCACCGCCAGCGGCTGGGCTCCGCCCATCCCCCCCAGCCCGGCCGTCAGCGTGAGCGTGCCTCGCAGCGAGCCACCGAACCGCTGGTCGCCGATGGCCGCGAACGTCTGGTACGTCCCCTGGAGGATTCCCTGCGTCCCGATGTAGATCCACGAGCCCGCCGTCATTTGCCCGTACATCATCAAACCGGCCGCCTCCAGCTCCCAGAACTGCTCCCACGTAGCCCACTCCGGCACCAGGAGGCTGTTGGCGATGAGCACGCGGGGGGCCATCTCGTGGGTTCGGAACACGCCGACCGGCTTGCCCGACTGGACGAGGAGCGTCTCGTCGTTCTCCAGGCTCCGCAAGGACGCGACGATGGCGTCGAAGGCCTCCCAGCTGCGGGCCGCCTTGCCCCGCCCGCCGTACACCACCAGCTCGTCGGGATTCTCGGCCACCTCCGGATCGAGGTTGTTCATCAGGCACCGCAGGGCCGCTTCCTGCAGCCAGCCCTTGCTGGAGAGCTCGATCCCTCGCGGCGCCTTCACCGGCCGGGGTGCGCTCATGCGCTCAGGCTAGACGCCGTCCCCGGACGGCCCGGGCGGGCAACAGAGGAAGCGGCCCGCCGCTGAGGCGGGCCGCACTGTGCATCACTCGGAGGGACGGCTACTGCTGGCCGCCCTCCTCCTCGTCCTCGCCCTTGACCTTGTCCATGACATCGCCGGCCACGTCCTTGGTCTTGTCCACGACATCGCCGGCCACGTCCTTGGTCTTGTCCCAGGCTTCGCCGGCCACATCCCCGGCTTTCTCGGTGAGATCGCCGGCCGTTTCCTTGGCCGAGCCGAACCACTTCTTGAGTGTGTCCATGAATCCCATTGGCGCGCTCCTTTGTCGGTTACAGGCGAATGGTAGAGGGGCTCAAGCGAGCGCGCCCACCGACTCCTCTGCGGCGGTCACCAGAGTCCGGTCGTCGACGAGCCGGGCCACCGCTTCGATGTCGGGCCCGAGGGGCCGGTCCTCGGTGAGCGGCGCCACCTCGCGGCGCAGCGCCGTCACCACCGCCCCGGTGCCCGGCGCCGGACGAAGTGGGGCCCGATGCCCGATGCCCTCGGCGGCGGCGATCAGCTCGATCGCCACCACCCGGGAGGCGTTGGCCAGCACCTCCCACAGCTTGCGGCCCGCTCCCCAGCCCATCGACACGTGATCTTCCTGGCTCCCCGAAGTGGGGATGCTCTCGACCGATGCCGGATGACTGAGAATTCGGTTCTCGCCCACGAGCGCGGCGGCGGTGTACTGGGCCAGCATCATCCCCGACTCCAGGCCGGGCCGGACCGCCAGGAAGGGCGGCAGCCCGGCCGAGCGCTCTGGATCGAGAATACGGTCGATTCGGCGTTCGGAGATGCTCGACAGCTCGGCCACGGCGATCGTCATGAAGTCGTTGGCGAAGGCCAATGGCTGGCCGTGGAAATTGCCTCCCGACACGAACTCCCCCGCTTCGGGAAACACCAGCGGGTTGTCCACCACCGAACCGAGCTCCCGATCGAACGTGGCTGCAGCAAACTCGATGGTGTCTCGGGCCGCCCCATGGACCTGGGGCGCACAGCGCAGGCTGTAGGCATCCTGCACGGCATGGACGAAGTCGTCGCGGTGGCTGGCCACGATCTCGGAGCCCTCCAGCAATCGAGTCAGGTTGGCCGCCGAGGTCTGCTGGCCGGGATGGGGCCGCAACGCGTGCACCCGGGCTTCGAATGGCCGGGCGCTGGCCAACAGGGCCTCCACCGACAGGGCGCATGCCGCGTCCGCAGCCACCGCGATGCGGCGCGCCCTCTCCAGGCCTAGGACTCCGTACGACAGCATCCCCTCCGTGCCGTTGAGGAGGCTCAGCCCCTCCTTGGGGGCCAGCCTGATCGGCGCCAGCCCGTGGCGATCCAGGACCTCGGCGGCCGGGGCCGAGATGCCCCGCTCGAGGAGCGACCCCTCGCCGATCAGCGGCAGCGCCAAATGGGCGAACGGCGCCAGATCTCCCGAGGCGCCCACCGAACCCTGGGCGGGCACGTCCGGGAGCAGGTCGCGGTTGAGGAGCTCGATGAGCCGCTCGACGACGAGGGGACGCACCCCGGAATGGCCCTGAGCCAGGGTCCGGGCCCGCAGCAGCATCATGGCTCGCACCAGCTCGTCGGGGAGCCGGGCTCCTACGCCGGTGGCGTGGGAACGAAGCAAGGAGACCTGGAGCTGCTCAGAATCGCGCCGGTCGATGCGGGTCGAAGACAGGCCTCCGAAGCCGGTGGTGACCCCGTACACGGTGCGTCCCTCCTCGACGGCCCGCTCCACGACGGCACGGGCCGACTCCATGCCCTCCGCCACCGACGGCGCCAGCGCGACGCGGGCCCGCCGATGAGCGACGTCGATCACGTCTCCCGGGCCCAGCGGGCCCCCGTCCACGACGACGGTCCGCTCAGCCATCAATGCTCTCGCGCGTGGCCAGGCCGGCGGCAAAGGCCAGGAACGTAGCCGCCAGGCTCATCACCGTGAGATCGTCGTGGTCGCGAGCCGGATCGACCTCGACGAAGTCGGCGGCCCGGACCGCCGGATGGGCCCCACACAGCCGGGCCCCGGCGCCCAGCTGGCGGGGAGTCATTCCCCCCGGCCGGGATCCCGGGCACCCGGGAGCGAACGCACGATCCAACACGTCGATGTCGAAGTCGACATAGATCCACTGGCTGCGCTGGGCCAGGTAGTCGAGGCATTCGGCCACCACCGCTTCGATCCCTCGCGCCGCCACCTCCCCCATCGTGACCACGCCGATGCCGGTGCGCCGGCAGTAGGCCCGGTAGGCCGCCGAATTGGCGAAGGACTGGATGCCCACCTGGACGACCTGCCTCCCCGGGAGCCCGTCCTCCACGAGGCCGCGAATCGGCGTTCCGTTGGTAGGACCGGCATCCAGGAGGCGCACGTCGTGATGGGCGTCGAACGTGAGCACCCCGGTCCCGGCCAGCCCGTCGCCGGCGAGGGCACCGACCAGGGGGCGGGTGATGGCGTTGTCTCCGCCGATGAACGCGTGGGTGCGACTGCGATCGAGTTCTGAGGCGAGCCGAGCGACCGTTGCCAGCGATTCGTCCAGGTCGAGGCCGGCCAACTCCCAGTCGCCTCCGTCTACGACCGGCAGATCCTCCAGATCGGCGTCGTGCTCCCCGTCGTAGGTGCTGAAACGGGCCAGGACCTCCCGAAATCGCCCGGGAGTGCGCCACCCCTCCGACGGCGTGAGCGACCCTACGGACGTGGGTACGCCGATCACCGCGAGCCGCGGATTGGACGAGCCGGAGCCGAGCCACTCGTCGGCCCTGGGCCAGGAGGCGTCCACGATCGGCACCGGGCCAGCCTACCCCCAGAGCCGCATGGCCTTCCGAGCGGTGTCCGGCGACTGAAGCAGTCGTCGCCGAGTCGATCCGGCGGCGGGATTTCGGCAGTCGGAGCGGGCGCCATAGGCTGGCCCTGAGAGAAAAGGAGCAGCCGGTGGACCGAGGCCCGAAGCAGCGACCCTTCAGCGAAGCGCTCACCTACCACGAGGAGGGTCGACCCGGAAAGGTGGAGATCCGGGTCACCAAGCCCACCGCCACCCAGCACGACCTCAGCCTCGCCTACACCCCCGGGGTTGCCGAGCCCTGCCTGGAGATCCACGCCCAGCCCGAAGAGGTGTTCCGTTACACCAACCGGGGCAACCTGGTGGCGGTGGTGAGCAACGGCTCGGCCGTGCTCGGGCTCGGCAACATCGGGCCCCTCGCCGGGAAGCCGGTGATGGAAGGCAAGGCCGTGCTCTTCAAGAAGTTCGCCGATATCGACGTCTTCGACATCGAGATCGACAGTGCCGATCCCCAAGACGTCATCCGCTTCTGCGAGTTGCTTCAACCCACGTTCGGGGGCATCAACCTCGAGGACATCAAGGCGCCCGAGTGCTTCGAGATCGAGCAGACGCTCAAGGAGCGGCTCGACATCCCCGTGTTTCACGACGACCAGCACGGCACGGCCATCATCGCTGCGGCCGGTCTGCTCAACGCCCTCGAGCTGACCCACCGGGCGATCGAGGATACGACGCTGGTCATGAGCGGCGCCGGGGCCGCCGGCATTGCCACCGCCCGGTTCCTCCTCCACCTGGGGGCGCGCCGGGACAACATCGTGATGTGTGATTCCAAGGGGGTCATTCGTCCCGAGCGTGAGTTGCCCGCCTACAAGGCCGAATTCGCCACCGAGCGTGATTGCCGCACCCTGGAGGAGGCGCTGGTCGGGGCCGACGCCTTCGTCGGCGTGTCGGCCGGAGGGATCGTGACGCCGGAGATGGTGCGGTCGATGGCCGATCGGCCCATCGTGTTCGCCCTCGCCAATCCCGATCCGGAGATCCCCTACGACGAGGCCAAGGCCGCCCGCCCCGACGCCATCGTGGCGACGGGCCGGAGCGATTATCCCAACCAGGTCAACAACGTCCTGGGCTTTCCGTTCATCTTCCGGGGCGCCCTCGACGTGCGGGCCCACTCGATCAACGAGGACATGAAGGTCGCCGCGGCCCGGGCCCTGGCCGAGCTGGCCCACCTCCCGGTCCCCGACGCCGTCCTCAAGGCCTACGGCCTCGATCACCTGGCCTTCGGGCCCGACTACGTCATCCCCAAAGCATTCGATCCCCGGGCCCTGGCCGAGGTGGCCCCGGCGGTGGCGGAGGCGGCCACCGCCGAAGGCGTCGCCGCCCTCCCGCTCGCAGACATCGACGATTATCGGGAATCCCTGCGATCTCTGTTCCGGGCGTCCTACGGCCTCATCCACGGAGTAGCGACGCGGGCCCGGGAGCATCCGATGCGGATCGTCTACCCCCACGGCGCCGACGTACGGATCGTGCGGGCCGCCCGCCGGGTCGTCGACGAATTGATCGCCGCTCCGGTGGTGCTCGGCGACGAGGAGCGAATTCGCCACATCGCCGCCGACTTCCAGCTCGACCTCTCCGGCGTGGAGGTACTCGACCCGGGCCGGGCCGAGCACCTGCACGAGCGCTATACCGACGCCCTTTTCGAGCTGCGCCAGCGCAAGGGGATGACGCGCGAGGACGCCCGGCGGATCATGACCGACCCCGACTATTTCGCGGCGTTGATGCTGCAGCTGGGCGACGCCGACGCGGTGCTGGGCGGCCTCACCACCTACTACCCGGCGACCCTCCGGCCGGCGCTACAGCTGTTGCCGCTCGAGCCGGGACGGACCATCGTCAGCGCCCTCTACGTGATCGTCGTCAACGGGCGGCCGTACGTCTTCGCTGATTGCGCCGTCAACGTCACTCCCGACGCCGAACAGCTCGCCGAGATCGGGCTGTCGGCGGCCGCCACCGCCCGCGACGAGTTCGACATGGAGCCCCGCGTCGCCTTCGTCAGCTACAGCAACTTCGGCAGCGCCCGCGGGCCGGAACCGGATCGCGTCCAGAAGGCGGTCCGGATCTGCCACCAGCGAGCCCCCGACCTGCCGCTGGACGGCGAGGTGCAGGCCGACACCGCCGTCATGCCCGAGCTGCTCAACCGCCGCTACCCCTTCAATCGCATCGGGGGAGAGGCCAACGTGCTCGTGTTCCCGAACCTGACCGCCGCCAATGCGGCATACAAGCTGCTCGCTCAGCTGGGCGGGGCCGAGGTCATCGGGCCGATCCTGACCGGGCTGTCCAAGTCGGTGCACGTGCTGCAGCGTGACGCCGAGGTCGGTGACATCGTCAACCTGACGGCGGTGGCCGTCCTCGACGCACAGCGCAAGGCCGCGGTCGCCTGAGCGCCGACGGAGCCCGACCGGAGTGGTGCGAATTACCCTGCCGGCGATGAGTCGCGTGGTGGCCGTCCTGGGCTCCTCAGCCGTCGTTCCGGGAGATCCCGACTACGAGGACGGTCGCCGCGTCGGGCGACTGCTGGCCGAGGCCGGCTTCGCGGTGGCCACGGGTGGCTACGGCGGACTCATGGAGGCGGTCTCTGCCGGCGCGCGTGACGCAGCCGGCACCGTCATCGGCGTCACCGCCCCCTCGGTCTTCCCGAACCGGTCCGGTCCCAACCCGTTCCTCACCGAAGAACGCCCGGCCGCCGGNNACCGAGGAACGCCCGGCCGCCGGCCTCATCGACCGCTACCACGAGCTGGTGGAGGGGTCCGACGCGTCGATCGCCCTGCCGGGAAGCATCGGAACGCTGACCGAGCTGATGGTGGCATGGAACCTGGCCTTCGTCGCCCCTTTCAGCGGTCGTCCTGCCAAGCCGGTGGTCGCCGTGGGCGAGGTATGGCGCCGGGTGGTGTCCGACCTCTCCGAGCTCGTCGGAGCCGATGCTTCACTGGTCACCTGCGTGGACGGCGTGGACGAAGCGGTGGCACAGATCGCCCGCCGCTTGCCGGGCTGAGCCGCAGCGCTCGGTTCCCTACACTTGCTCCGGATTCNNGGCCGCCAACGGCTTGTACCTGGGCGGGGTCGTCGACCCACAGAGTGGGGAGCGGGGCGACGAGCTCGTCTTTTACGACCCGAGCGATCTGACCACACACGGCGTGATCGTCGGTATGACCGGCTCGGGCAAGACGGGTCTGGGAATCATCTACCTCGAAGAGGCGCTGCGGGCCGGAGTTCCCACTCTGATCCTCGATCCCAAGGGGGACATGACCAACCTCCTCCTCAACTTCCCGGAGCTCCGCCCCGAGGACTTCCGGCCCTGGATCGACGAGAGCGAGGCCCGCAAGGAGGACAAGACACCCGACGAGCTGGCGTCGGAGACCGCGGAACGGTGGAGCAACGGCCTGGCTTCATGGAACCTCGGCGGCGAACAGATGCGCGCCCTGCGGGACGGCGCCGAGTTCACCATCTACACCCCCGGCTCCGAGTCCGGGGTACCACTCAACATCGTCGGTTCGCTGGCCGCCCCGGAGCTGGCCTGGGACGAGAATGCCGAGACACTCGGTGATGAAATCGAAGGTTTCGTCTCCGGCCTGCTCGGCCTGGCCGGCATCGATGCCGATCCCCTCACGAGTCGCGAACACATCCTGCTGGCCAACCTGATCGCCCACGCCTGGCAGAAAGGCAACGACCTCGATCTAGCCACGCTGCTCGGCGAAGTCCAGGAGCCCCCCATCCGGAAGCTCGGCGTGTTCGACGTCGAGGGTTTCTTTCCCTCCAAGGATCGAGTCGAGCTGTCGATGAAGCTCAACGGTCTGATCGCATCCCCCTCGTTCGCAGCCTGGATGGCCGGTCCACCGCTCGATGTGGCGTCGCTGCTGTGGGACGAGGAGGGCCGGCCCCGGGCCGCCATCCTCTACCTCGCCCACCTATCGGACGAGGAGCGCCAGTTCATCGTCACCCTGGTGCTGTCGAAGGTGGTGACCTGGATGAGAACCCAGAGCGGCTCCGGCGAACTCCGAGCACTGGTGTACATGGACGAGGTGTTCGGCTTCGCCCCGCCCACGGCCCAGCCGCCCGCCAAGAAGCCGATCCTCACCCTGCTCAAGCAGGCCCGGGCCTTCGGCGTGGGCATGGTGCTGTCCACCCAGAACCCGGTGGACCTCGACTACAAGGCCATGTCCAACGCCGGCACCTGGTGCGTCGGCCGGCTCCAGACGGAGCGGGACAAGGCCCGCATCCTCGAGGGGCTGACATCGGCCAGCGGCGACGTGGACATCGGCGATCTCGACGCCACCATCTCCGGCCTCGACAAGCGCCAGTTCCTCCTCCACCAGGCGGGGGCCAAGGAGCCGACCATCTTCGCCACCCGCTGGGCGATGTCGTACCTGCGGGGACCGTTGACGAAGGAGCAGATAGCCGACCTGACCGAAGACTCGCCTGCCATGCGCCGGGCCGCCTACCCGGCCCCGGCAGCGGCAGAGGCCCCCCCGGCGCCCTCGGCCGACGAAAGCCCCATGGCCCCGGCCGTCCACGGCCGTGTGCCGGTGTACTTCGTGGATCCGGCCGCTCCGTGNNGGCCGCCCGGGTCCAGCTTCTCTTCGACGACACCGCCGCCGATCTGAGCCACAAAGAGGAGTGGGAGGCCGTGTTCTTCCCGCTCGAAGTGCACTTCGACCCCGACGCCGCCATCCCGGTTGACTACGACGAGCGTGATTTTCGGGACCAGGCCCCGCAAGGCGCCCTCTATCGCCTGACCGAAGTGCCGCTCGACGAGTCGACCTACTTCACCGAGGCCAAGCGGGAACTGAAAGAGCACCTCTACCGCAACCGGAGCGTGGGAGTGCTCCGCAATACCCACCTCGACCTCTACTCGCGCGTCGGCGAGACCGAGGAGGAGTTCAGGGAACGCTGCGATCGAGCGGCCCAGGAGAAGGCCGACGAGGAAACGGCCAAGATGCGGGACCGGTTCGAGGCGAAGCTGGAGCGGCTGCGCGATCAGGCGGCCGCCGCCGAGCTGCGCCTGCAGGAGCTCCAGACCGACGTCACCACCAGGAGGCAAGAGGAGGTCCTCGATGGATTGGGCAGCCTGCTCGGTGGCCTGCTCGGTGGCAGGCACGGTACTCGTTCCATCAGCAGGGCGGGCCGCCGACGCTCCCAGACGAGGCGCACCGAACAGCGCATGAAGACCGCCGAAGCCAAGCTCGCCGACAAGATCGCCGATGTCGAAAGTCTCGAGGAGGAAGTCGTCGACGAAATCGCCGAGATCAATGACGCCTGGGAGAAAAAGGCAGCAGAGATCGAGCCGTTCGACGTGGGGCTGGAAAAGACCGACGTCCACATCGACGAACTGGCGGTGGTGTGGATTCCGGTCGAGTGAGGGGTACTACGTGGTCGGAGGCGGGCGGTCCGTCCTAGGCCTCCGAGNNTCCTAGGCCTCCGAGGTGATGGCCCACAGCAGGTCGCGCATGCTGACGATGCCGAGGAGCTCGTCCTCTTCCATGACCGGTAGATGCCGGTAGCCCATCTCGAGCAACCAGGCGGCAGCTTCCTCCACATCGACGTCGGGAGGGACGGTATCTGGAGCTTCGGTCATCCAATCCCCGACTACCTCTTCCGCCGGATCGGCGTCTTTGGCCACGGCCCGCACAATGTCGCGTTCGGTGATGATGCCCACGAGGGCTCGCCCATCGATGACCGCCAGGCTTCCGATTCCGTGCTCGATCAGGGTGTGGGCGGCCTGCTCGAGGCTGGCTTCACGGCCGATGACCTCACTGCCGCCGCCGACGAGAGCTCCCAGATGCATGACCCTCCCCAGTTGCGCGAAAGGGTAGCGGAAGGCGCTACCTCCCGACGCGTCACCGCCCCCCGCGAAGGAGGGCGGTGACGCGGTATGCAAGGGGATCTCGTCAGGCCAGGTCCTGCTCCCGAATACCGAACGACGGGTGGCGCAACCGGCACAGCGCCAGCTTCTCGAGCTGGCGGATCCGCTCTCGGGTCAGGTTGAACTCCTCGCCTATCTCTTCGAGGGTGCGCGGCACTCCGTCGTGGAAGCCGTAGCGAAGACCGAGGATGCGCCCTTCCCGGGTCGGGAGGCGATCGATCGAGCGACGCAAGCTGTCGGCGATGTCCAGCTCCTCGGTGACCCGAACCGGATCGACCGCCTCTTCGTCCTCGATGAAGTCGCCGAGCTGCGCTCCGTCTTCGCCGACCGGCTGTTCGAGCGAGACCGTGTCGGCGACACCGAGGGCCAGCTCCACCTTGTCGACGGTGACGCCCGCCTCCTCGGCGATCTCCTCGGGCTTGGGGTCGCGGCCCAGCTCCGCCTTGAGGCTTGCCTGGGCGGCCCGCACCGCGGCCAGCGTGTCATGGAGGTGCACGGGGATCCGCACGGTCCGCGACTTGTCGGCGATGGCGCGCGTGATCGCTTGGCGAATCCACCAGGTGGCGTAAGTCGAAAACTTGAAGCCCTTGCGCCAGTCGAATTTCTCGACGGCACGGATCAATCCGAGGTTCCCCTCCTGGATGAGATCGAGGAAATCGATTCCCGACGTGTTGGCGTAGCGGCGTGCATTCGCCACGACAAGGCGAAGGTTGGCGGTGAGGAAGGCGTCCTTGGCCATCTGGCCCTGCCGCACCTTGCGCTGCAGCTGGGTCATCTCGGTGCGGCTCTCGTAGTCTTTGCGGTCGAGCCGTATTTGAGCGTCCTCGCCGCCTTCGATCTTCTGGGCGAACTCGACTTCCTGCTCGGCGGTGAGCAGGTCGTACTCTCCGATGGCCGTGAGGTACTGGCTGACGAGGTCGGTGGTCAACCGCCCCCGTTCATCGGTCAGCTTGTTGCGGTCGCGCTCGCGTTGCGACTTGCCAATCACTGTCATGCGGATGAGCCTCTTGCCTGGATGGGTTGCCGGAACCAGCTTGCGCGCCGTTTCACAAGCTCGGGTCCGGTTCACTATTACACAAAACCCGGGCCTTGTGAACCCCCCTCTTGCCAACAGCTTTGTGCACAAACGATAGTGGATAACATCGACCGACGGGCCCGTAGAGTTTCGGTTTCGCGAGGCGGCAACCCAATACTCCCCAGGGCGCTGTGGGTAATGACGGGCCACTTCTCCCCAGTACCATGCCCGCCCCTCGGCCATGTCCAACCGTCTCGCCAACGCCACCAGCCCCTACCTGCTCCAGCACGCCGACAACCCCGTCGATTGGTACGAGTGGGGCGAGGAGGCCTTTGCCGTCGCCCGGGCGCGAGACCGGCCCATCCTGCTGTCGGTCGGCTACTCCTCTTGCCATTGGTGCCACGTCATGGCGCACGAGTCGTTCGAAGACCACGCCACGGCCCAGGTCATGAATCGTTCCTTCGTGAACGTCAAGGTCGATCGCGAAGAGCGGCCCGACGTCGACCGGATCTACATGGACGCCGTCCAGGCGATGACCGGCCGGGGCGGCTGGCCGATGACGGTCTTCCTGACGCCGGAGGGCCGGCCCTTCTACGCCGGCACCTACTTCCCGGAAGAGGACCGGGGCGGCCTGCCCTCCTTCCGGCGGGTTATGGCGGCGGTGTCCGACGCCTGGGAACAGCGCCGGGATCAGGTCGAGCAGCAGGCCCGGCAGCTGACCGAGGCCATCAGTCGCTCTCTGCCTCCCGCCGACGAGACTCCCGGCACCGACATCCTCCCTACCGCCTACCGGGCGGTGGCCGCGGCCTTCGATCCGCACCACGGCGGGTTCGGCGGAGCGCCCAAGTTCCCCCAGGCGCCCACCCTGGAGTTCCTGCTGCGAATTGCCGGAGCCGAATTCGCTCCCGAAGCGACCTCGATGCTGACGGCGACCCTCGAGGCGATGGCCGCAGGAGGCATCTACGACCAGCTGGGCGGTGGGTTCGCCCGCTACGCCGTCGACGCCCAGTGGCTGGTTCCCCACTTCGAGAAGATGCTCTACGACAACGCCCTCCTGGCCCGCCTCTACCTGCGCGCCTGGCAACTGACCGGGGCCGAGGACCTGCGCCGGGTCGCAGTGGAAACCATCGAGTACATGCTGCGCGATCTCGCCCTTCCCGACGGCGGCCTGGCCTCGGCAGAGGATGCCGACAGCGAGGGGGAGGAGGGTCGGTTCTACGTATGGAGCCGCGATGAGTTCTGGGCCGCCGCCGGCCCCGCCGACGGACCGGCGGCCGCCCTGCGCTTCGGGGTGACCGACGAAGGGAACTTCGAGGGCGCCAACGTGCTGCGGACGGCACGGCCCATCGACGAGGTGGCGGGCGAGCTCGGCCTCGCTCCTGCCGCGGCCAGGGCCGCGGTGGACCGGGCCAAGGCGGCCCTCCTCCACCACCGCAATCGCCGGGTCCGGCCCGGGCTCGACGACAAGGTCGTCACGGCATGGAACGGTCTTGCCCTGCGGGCATTCGCAGAGGCGGGAGCCGTGCTCGGTAACCACCGCTACCTCGAGGCCGCCCGGGCCAACGCCCGCTTCATTCTCGAAGCGCTCCGGCGAAAGGACGGCCGGCTGCTGCGTTCCTGGCGTGACGGTGCCGGCGGGGTGGCCGGCTTCTGCGAGGACTATGCCTCCTACGCCCTCGGGCTGCTGGCCCTGTACCAGGCGACCGGCGAGCTCGCCTGGTTCGACCATGCCCGGACACTGGTCGACGACATGGTGGCCCTGTTCGCCGATCCCGCCGGCGGGTTCTTCTCGACCGGGGTCGACGTCCCGGCACTCGTCGCCCGGCCCAAAGACGTCGCCGACAATCCGACGCCGTCGGCCAACGCAATGGCCGCCGAGGTCCTGCTGCACTTGGCCCATTACGACACCGCGCCGTGGGCCCGGGAGATGCTCGAGGGGACTCTGGCCGGCACCGGCCGGCTGATGGAGTCGCACCCGAGTGCCGCCGGGCACATACTGGCGGTGCTCCATACGATGACCGCCGACCCCAAGGAGGTGGTGGTGGTCGGAACACCGGGATCCGAAGACACCGAGGCCCTGCGTCGCGTCATCTGGGAACGCTTCCGCCCCGACGTGTTCCTGGCCCTGGACGACGGCGACGGCGGAGCCGCCTCTCGGCTCCCCATACTCGAGGGTCGCACCCCGCATCGTGGGCCGGCGCTGGCCTACGTGTGCCGCCAATTCGCCTGCGAGGTGCCCACCGGAGACCCTCGCGATCTGCGCCGCCGCCTCGATGCGGTGGAAACGCACCCCGGTCCTTAACATGACCGGCCGCCCCCGGCGCAACGATGAGCACACACGTCACCTGCCCCCAATGTGAGATCC
>JABAOH010002207.1_pt1 | contig 17887 bp, 15 predicted proteins | sample 7062181 | NCBI WGS metagenome assembly JABAOH01 (sample SAMN14538630, study PRJNA623070) | marine sediment metagenome | biome: marine biome [ENVO:00000428]; feature: marine pelagic biome [ENVO:01000023]; material: deep marine sediment [ENVO:00002113]; isolation source: pool of 5 deep marine... | reverse complement strand
CACCAGCCCGATCTGGGATCTGAGAAAGGATTTATCCAGTTCCCTGATATCAACCCCATCGATGAAAATTCTCCCGGCCTGGGGGTCGTAGAAGCGCTCCAGGAGGTTAATGATGGAGGTTTTTCCCGCCCCCGTGGCACCAACAATGGCCACTGTTTCCCCCTCCCCAACGCTGAAGGAGACGTCCTTTAAGACTACTTCATCGCTTGTGTAGGAGAAGGTGATATCTCTGAACTCGATATTTCCCCTAATCGCGGGCAGGGATTTTGGAGCCGATGGTTCCGGGATCATCTCTCGATTGTCCAATACGTCAAAGATCCGTTCCGTTGATGCCATAGCGGACTGCATGATGTTATACTTCTCCGATATGTCCCTTATAGGCTGAAAAAACATCCTCAGATAGGAAAGGAAGGCTACTAGGGTACCCAAGCTCAGGGTATTCGAGATGACCTTCCCGCCACCATACCAGATGAGGAGGGCAATGGCGATGGTCGCGACGACCTCTATAATGGGAACGAAAAGGGCGAATATGACGATTTGCCTCATGTTGGCCAGGTAGTTCTCGTGGTTGAGAGCCTTGAACTTCCTGTAGTTTTCCCTTTCACGGTTGAAGATCTGGACTACCTTGATCCCCGAGAGGTCCTCCTGAAGCGTGGCATTAATTTTAGCGATTGTGAGCCGAACCTCCCTGAATGCATCCCGTGCCTTACTGCTGAAATAGAGGGTAACATACAGGATCAGAGGAACAAGGCTGAAACAGACCAGCGCCAGCTCCCAGTTGATCTTGAGCAGTACCACGATAATGCCAACCAGCAGAAAAATATCCTTAAAGAGATAGACGAACACCCTGGTGAGCATTTCGTGCAAGTTTTGAACATCGTTGGTTGCCCGTGTCACCAACCTTCCAACAGGGGTACGATCGAAGAAAGAAAGGGATAGCCGTTGGATGTGGTCAAAGACCCGGATCCTCACATCGTTCATCACCCTTTGTCCGGTGTATTCCATGGCATACACGTGGAGGAAATTAAATCCGAAGCTTAAAATAAGGGTGAGCACGAAGAGGGCCGAAACAACAGCTACTCCTCGCACATCCACTCTTCTCAGCCGCAGGATATCCCCTCGGTCCAATCCCTTCATGTCCCGGTAAGATATGAAATAGTAGTCCCCGCTCTGTGTGAATGAGGATCGATAGTGCTCCACCACCCTCTTTTCCCCGTCCTCCCTCGGGCGGAAGGGATAAAACCACTCTTCGCCGATCAGACCTGCCCTTTGGAAGGATGCCAGGTCGCGGGGTTCGATCTCCTTTAGATCGGAGGCTCGAATGAAGAAGGTCTCCGGATCAGGCGATGGGAGCAGGAGGGTGCTGTATCGGTCCAAAAGCATCCTCTGCTGGGGGGAGCTGCGGGAGCTCACGGTGACTTTACGGGCAGAGACAACGATGTAGTCGTCGATGGCCACTTTTATCAGATAGGGAAAGAGGAGCTCGAACCCCGTGACAAAGAGGATTAACACAATGGATAGGCCGATGATAAGCCGGTAGGGTTTCGCATGGGGAAAAAGCCGTCGAATCAAACTGATGTCGTAAGGCTTTCCCAGATGATCTCCTTCGAAATACCCGTAATCAACGTGCATAACCGCTCACCCTTCTGTTTTCCCGATCCAACTCCTCCTCAATCTGCTGCCTCCGGTAAATTTCGGTATAGATCCCGCCCATGGAAACGAGGCTGAGATGATCCCCCATTTCCTTGATCTCCCCTTCATCCACCACGATGATCTTATCAGCCTTTTTTATGGATGAGAGCCGATGGGAGACGACGATGCAGGTTTTTCCCTTTAAGATTTCCCTGAGCCCATTCCAAATCCGCTCTTCCGTTTGGGTATCCACGGAGGAGAGGGCATCGTCTAAAATCATGATTTGTGGGTCCAAGAGAATGGCCCGGGCGATGGCGATGCGCTGCTTTTGCCCTCCGGAAAGGGTTATCCCTTTCTCCCCGATCACCGTTTCAATACCCATGGGAAAGGATCGGATGTCCTCATCAATCTGGGCAATTCGAGCGGCATTCGCGATTTTCTCCTCGGATGCCTCAGGGTTTCCAAAGACAATATTCTCCCTGATGGTAGTGGAAAAGAGGAAGGTATCCTGAGGCACATAGCCGATGTTTTCCCTGAGGGGTTTAATGGGAATGGCGTGGATCGCGCGCCCGTCCATGAAGAGACGGCCCCCGGGCGGGTCGAAGACCCTCGGGATGAGGTTACAAAGGGTGGTCTTCCCCGTGCCCGTCCTTCCAACGATAGCCACAAATTCCCCGGGATTCACGTGGAAAGTGATGCCCTTGAGAGCCGGCGCCGAACCCAATTTGTAGGAGAAGGTGAGGTCACGAAACTCGATCTCCCCCTTCAGCCCTGTAATAGGTCGCAGAGAGGGTCGGTCGGCGATTTCGGGTTGGGTATTCAAGATCTTGTTAATACGACCCATAGAGGCGGATCCCCTCTGGATAAGATTAATGACCCACCCCAGGGCCATCATGGGCCAGGTGAGAATCCCGAGATACGTCATGAAGGCAACGAAACCACCGGGGGTAATCGTTCCCAATATTGTCTCCATCCCCCCGAGCCAGAGAACGATAACCGTTCCCAGATTCGCAAGAAGCATGATTAAGGGGAAGAACATCCCCCATACCTTGATCAGCTGAAGGTTATTCCCCACGTACTCTTCGCCAATGTGACCCACCTTTCCCCTCTCATGTTCCTCCTGGGCAAAGGCCTTGACCACCCTTATTCCCGCTAGGCTTTCCCTCACCTGTTCGGTCAACTTGGAAAAAGAGGCCTGAACGCTTGTAAATCGATGGTGGACGAGCCTGCTGAAACGGGTCGTCACTAAGGCAATAAAGGGCATGGGAATAATGGCGAAGAGCGTTAACTTTGGGTCGATCAAGACCATGAATACGATAGCCGAGGCTCCAAGCACGAGGGTGTCGGTAATGGCCACGAGTCCCATTCCCACGGCCATTCGAACGGCATCTATATCATTGGTGGCATGGGCCATGAGATCTCCCGTCTTGGTCTCCTGGAAGAAACTGAGCGAGAGGGTTTGAAGGTGGGAAAAGAGCCGGCTTCGCAAGGCCTCCTCAATCTTTCGGGCGGTCCCCAGAATCATGAATCTCCAAAAGTACCGGAAGAACCCGATGAGCAAAGCGATCCCGGCTATGTAGAGGGCATATTTGACCAGATCGGCCCGCACGATCCCCCCCCTGGTGAGGTCATCGATGGCCCACTTGATGACTTGGGGGATGATAAGCTGCAGACCATCTACTACCAGTAAGGTACCCAGTCCGGCTAACAACCGCCATCGGTGTTGGACGAAATATCCCTTCAGGGTGCTGAAATTCCCCATAACAGAGGCCCCTTGCTAAAATGCACGTCCGGTGGTTTGATAAATGTTTAACATACTTTTATGTGGACTTAAAGGGAGAAGAGGGAATGCTGGATAAGTTGCCTCCAAACTTATTGGCGATAGATCCGAATTTTGGTAAGATAAAATGAGGTGATGATGAAAAAATATCTCAATTTCTTCCTTTCAGCCTTGATTCTCTTTCTCCTTCCGGGATGTGCCTATGTCATCTCGACAGAGGTCAGACAGGAGGTGACCCGGGACCTGAGCCTGAAGGAGGTGATAAAGAACCCCCCTTTTTATAGGGGAAAGGTCGTCCTCTGGGGAGGGGTGATCATCGAGTCCAAGAACTTAGAGGAGGGTACACGAATCACCGTCCTGCAAAAGGACTTAAACAGATGGGGAAGGCCTAAAGAGTCGGATGAGAGCCAGGGGAGGTTTATCGTCCTCCATCCGGGCTACTTGGATACGGCCATATACCGGAAGGACAGGGAGATTACCGTAGCCGGTGAAATCATTGGTCAAAAAGTAATGCCTCTAGGCAATATCGAATATACGTATCCCGTCCTCTCCCCGAGGGAGATCCATCTATGGAGGGAAGTGGGAAAAGCCCTATATCCCTATGGGCCCTATCTCTGGTGGTGGGATTACCCTTATTGGCCATACCCAGGTTGGCATCCCTATCGCCCCTGGTATTGGTATTATTGAGGCAGAGAAGGGTGGGTCAGGATGTCTTCAACCCCAAGCCCGCCGGCTTTTCTCCTTCTCCCCGCGATCTATGCTGCTGTTCAGTCGTCGCGACGCCATCGTCCATTTCTTCGTTGGTGGAAATATTTTGCCCATCAGGGAAAAGGGGTATATCATTCGGGCTCCTACGATCTAAGAATTCAAGGATCTGATTCTCGTGAGCCCACAGAAATACGAACTACCTGGAAATTTCGAATTCCCCCCGGAGCCCGAACGCTCACCTCATCATCAACCTTCTTTCCGATGAGGGCACGGCCTACAGGAGAATTGGAAGATATCTTGCCTTGCTTCACATTCGATTCATCGGGCCCCACGATCACGTATTGAACCTGTTTTCCGGTATCCAAATTTTCCAACAAAACCATCGATCCGAATACCACCTTGTCCGACGGAAGGTTTTTCGTATCGATGATCTCCGAATGAGTAAGTCTGGATTCGATATCCCGGATTTTCCCTTCGATTAATGCCTGTTTTTCCTTGGCCGCGTCGTATTCGGCATTCTCGGTCAAGTCACCATGGGAACGGGCCTCCTCAATGGCCTTCATCGTCTGAACCCGATCCACCCTCTTCAAGCGGCTCAATTCCCTCATGAGGTCTCTATAGCCCTGTCTCGTGATGGGCACCTTATTCATGGTCATTGCCTTCCCCCGTCCAATTATTCGGCACTTAATACATTCTCATAGAAAAGTCAAGGGGAAACGGCCCTTGAGATCCTCGAGATTTGACTGTTGATCTCTTCCCGAATGGAAATGCTCGAACAGGTGAGCTATAATAGACGGAAGTATAAAAAGACCAAGGTAATCGGCACTATTCTTGATCTTTCTGCAAAAAAAATTTGATTATTTTTCCATTTTACTATTAAATAGAAGCCTCCATCCCATCGATTGGAGTAAAGGGTGGCCAAATGAGAAATCCACGCTCAAAGGATGGATCTAGACGGGTTGTGATTACCGGGCTTGGACCTGTTTCCCCCATAGGTATAGGAAAGGAACCCTACTGGGAATCCCTTTTGAAGGGAAGGTCCGGGGTTAAACGCATCGACTTTCCCGGTTTCGATATAGATCAGTACAGGACCAAAATCGCCGCCCCGATAGAGGATTTTAACCTCTTCGATTATGTAGTCGAGACGAAGAAGTCCAAATATCTGGGCAGGACTTCCCGATTCGCCATTGCTGGTACCATGTTGGCCCTCAAAGATGCCGATTTTGGGGTTGAACTGAATCAGGAGAGGCTGAAAGAGGGACAGTATTGCATAGGGAATTCGGATTCCTTCAAGGTTGGGGTCATCTTGGGCATCGGGGTTGAAAATATGGATTTAGTGGAAATGTATCACGAAAATTTCCTCGAACATCGGGGGCCAAAGCGGTTATCCCCTTTTGGACTACCCCACGTCTATATAAGCTCCATCACCTCTAACGTTGCGGATCGTTTTGGCCTCCGGGGGTCTGCCTATACCGTATCATCGGCATGTGCCTCTGGAACTCACGCCATTATCAATGCTTATCGCCAGATCCATGAGGGAGTTGAAGACGTTATGGTCACGGGAGGGGTAGATGCCTGTATCACCCCATATGTCTTTGGAGGATTCGTCGCTCTCAGGGCCATGTCCACTCAGAATGATGACCCGGAGAAGGCGAGCCGCCCCTTCGATGCTCAACGGGATGGTTTTGTCATGGCAGAAGGGACGGGAATACTCGTTTTGGAGGAATTGGAACACGCCCTTGCGAGGGATGCCTCGATCTATGCCGAGCTCATCGGATATGGGATGACGGCGGATGCATATCACATTACCGAGCCCGATCCCAAAGGCGAGGCACTCATAAGGGCCATGACGCTTGCGTTGGAAAGCGCCGGCATCACCCCGGACGAGATAGACTATATCAATCCCCATGGGACGTCGACTCGGCTCAACGATGCCGTGGAGACAATGGCAATAAAGGAAGTCACGGGGAAACGGGCTTACTATATTCCCATCAGTTCAACGAAATCGATCACCGGTCATCTCATGGGGGCGGCAGGGGGGGTTGAAGCCATAGCAACAGTCCTGAGTATTCAGAGGGGAATGATCCATCCGACCATCAATTACGAGTTTCCAGATCCTGAATGCGATCTGGACTATGTCCCCAAAGAACCACGGAAGGCTGAAGTCAAGACCGCCATGTCCATCTCGGCCGGATTCGGCGGGGTAAATAGCGTTATTATCATGAGGCAATTCGAGGGGATTTAATCCTCAGGCCATTCCCCGATCTACGGAAAACAACAGACATCCATGCAGGCTCTCTGTAAAAGACCCCTCATTACTTGAGGAAGTGGATAAGTTGGAATCGGAGGGTTAATGGAGTGAATGGCTCGACCGAGATGGTAGTCGTGTCATAGCTGCATATTGTAATCCTCGACTTTAAACATACCGCCGGGATGATTGAAGAGGTGTTTCAGGATTTCCTTCACATCCCTCCCCTTATATTTGCAGAGCGCCCAGACCTTATAGAGGGTAAAGGTGTTGAGGCCCACTACATTGGTGGGTTCCATCCTCATAATGGCCTCCTTTGAGAAATCATCCCGCCTATCCCTCTCGGCCAGGGAAATATTATGGTGGACATTTGCGATGATTATGGTCTTTTCACCATTCTTCTTTTCCCGGTCAAATTGCAGGGCCTGATTGAGTTTACTATTATCCCCTGTCACCTCATTTTCCGAGCCGATGACCTGCATGCCGAAGGTCATATGGGTTCCGGGAATCGTAACGATTCGGTCGATGGTGGGATATTTGGACGTCTTGGTCACCTGAAGGCCCAGATCCCTGAGGACTGAGTGGACTGCATCGACCAACATCAGTTCGTTTTTACCCCAGAGAATATATTTTATGGTGTCGAATTCATCTCTTCTTTCCGCAGATTGGTCGTGTTCCTTAGGAGTGGATTCCTCCTCCAACTCCTTTCTCCTAAGCCTTCCTTCCAGCTTGCCCACGAAAAACATGAGCAATAGACATGTCAGAGGGACAAATAGTTTGGCCACGTCCGAATATTTCAATGCGGCGTAGATACCGAAGGTGGCCAATAATAGTTGGAAGAGGAGAAGGGTATACATGTGCCTTCCCTTTTAAACTCGGTTATTTTTGAATGAAGCAAAATTTATGCCAACTAAATTGTGAAGCACGAGGGAACCACCAAGAAGATTATAGAATGAATGAGGGTCTTGCAACCCTTTATGTCAGAAAAGGAAAGACCCTTTAAATTGAAATAATATCAGCATCATGAAAAGAGGTGCTATTTTCTCCTCCTTCCTCTTGATCCAAGAGGGATCTCACTTCTTAACCTCCCTGCCCCAACTCCTTCGTGAATTGGATTTGAGCTTCACCTCTCCCTTTCTCATCTTTATCCATGGGGGGTGACATAATGATGGTTGAATTCATCGAGCCATCGTATCATGGAACGCCTCTCCAACGTTAACATATGGCTCAATCCCTATGCCCAATATGAATTGCCATTTTGGAGCGACGGAAAAAGCTCCTTCCCTTCTTGAAAAATCTCGCCGTTTCAATTAGGATAGTCTATCAGCTTTCCCCGCACATATCATGAAATCGACAAAGACGAAAAAAATCCTTCTGGCTTGTCTTTCCGGTTTACTCCTCTGTCTCGTCTTTCCCAAATTCGATATGGAAATTCTTGCTTGGGTGTCCCTCGTTCCATTGCTCTTTGCTATCCAAAGAGAAAATCTCCTGACGAGTTTCTATTTGGGCTTCACCACGGGCTTGTTCTCTTTTCTCGGCATTCTCTATTGGGTCATCGTAGCTGTCCACACCTACGGAAGGATCCATATTATCCCCAGTGGGCTTATCCTCTTGCTCCTCGTTGCCTACTTGAGTTTGTATGTGGCGGTATTCGCCTTCTTGCTCAATTACATAAGGAGTCGTATTCAATGGGATATGGTAGTAGTGGCCCCTTTTCTCTGGATTTCCCTTGAATACATCCGTTCATTTTTCCTTACGGGATTTCCCTGGGCTGCCCTCGGGTACTCCCAATACTTGAACCTTCCCATCATTCAAGTAGGCGACATAACAGGGGTCTATGGCATCTCATTCCTTATCCTCCTGGTCAATTCGGCGATTTATGATTTTATTTCCATCATGTGGCGCGCGGAAAGATCTCCCCCTCTCCGGGAAGGCGTCGTCGTCTTGGGCATTCTACTCGTGGTCTTCGGGTACGGAATCGCCCAGATCAAAAGGGTTGAGAACATCTCCTCCCGTCAGCGGAAAATAAGAATCGGCCTTGCCCAGGGAAACATCGATCAGAGCATCAAATGGGATACCGCCTACCAGGAGAAAACTCTTCAGATATACGAAAACCTCAGTTCCATGCTGGCAAGGGAGAAACCATCCCTCATCATCTGGCCCGAGACGGCAATCCCCTTCTTCTTCCAGTCAGAAGAGAGATATCAACCCCGGGTAATGGAGGTTCCCGAAAAGACCGGGGCCCATCTGCTTTTCGGAAGCCTCTCTTACGATTCGGTCAAGGGAAAGGTGGAGTACTACAATAGCGCCTATCTCCTTTCCCCGGGAAAGGAGGTCATCGGGAGATATGACAAGATTCACCTCGTTCCCTTCGGCGAATATGTCCCCCTCTCCAAGTTCCTCTTCTTTCTGGGAAGTCTAAGCGCGGTGGGAAACCTGTCTCCAGGAAAACTCGTCCGGAATCTTAGTTTTCCCTTTGGGGATTTCGGCGTCCTGATCTGTTACGAGATCATCTTTCCCAATCTCTGCCGAAAGTTCGTTAAGGCAGGAGCCGACTTCTTGGTCACCATTACCAATGATGCCTGGTTCGGACATACCTCTGCCCCTCATCAACACCTATCCATGGCTACCTTCAGGGCCATAGAAAATCGGGTCTCTATTGCAAGGGCGGCCAATACGGGGATCAGCGCCTTCATAGACGCCAAGGGGGAGATTCGCAAAAGGAGCGGCCTCTTTACCCAGGAAGCCCTCGTCGGCCAAATCGGTCCGAGAATCGAAAAGACCTTCTACACTCGGTACGGCGACGTATTCGCTCTTGTCTCATCGGCATTCGCCCTCCTTTTCTTCCTTCTGGCCTATTTTAAGAGGATCCTGACTTTCCTTTGACCACCAGGGGATGTGTTCAATTGCAGCATTGGGAGGGGACAGCCTGTTAAGGCCTCGGGCATCCCAACTCCAAGCCGGAGTTTGTATGGCATAAAAGCCGAGGCACTTTGATCGAGTGCAGAGGAAGGATTCTTTGGGAGAAACCGATGCGGATAGGAGTTACGAAAACGCTTGCTGCAAAAATCAGAAAATTCCATTGAGAGAAGCATAAGGAGCCCTCGCTTCGTGTGTGGCCAAGACTATACCAGCAAATATTTCCTTCTCATCTCCTCGTTCTCCCTCAACTCTCCAACGCTCCCCTGGTAACGGATCTTTCCATTATCAATGATATAACCGCGGTCGCTGAGTCTCAGTGCAGATCGCACGTTCTGTTCGGCCAGAAATACGGTTAATCCAACTTCCTTCAAGCTCTTTACCTGTCTCTCCAGGGCGTGCACCAGCACAGGTGCTAGTCCTTCGGTAGGCTCATCCAAGAGCAGGAGTTCCGGATTTCCCATCAGCGCCCTGGCAATGGCTAGCATCTTCTGCTCGCCTCCGCTGAGGCAGCCCCCCTTGCGGGACCCTATAGCCCTCAAGGCGGGGAAAAGTTCATAGACTCGTTTCATGTTCCATTCCTCGGCCCCCCTCGCCTTCCTTTCGGCCATCTCGAGATTTTCCCTCACCGTGAGGTCGGCAAAGATCCTTCTATCATCGGGTACATAGGCTATACCTTTTCGAGCGAGCACATAGGGCTGCATCCCGGTGATCTCTTCACCCTTCAACCTGATGCTCCCTCCCTTCGGAGGGGTTAGGCCCATTATGCTCTTCATGGTGGTGGTCTTTCCCGCACCGTTCCGGCCAAGAAGACAAACCACCTCCCCCGCCTCAACCCTGAGGGAGACCCCGAAGAGGATGTGGCTCAAACCATAAAAAGTGTGGATTCCTTCCACTTCGAGCATCATTCACCTCCCAGGTAAGCTTCCTGGACCTCCCTGTTTCCCCTCACCTCTTCAGGCTTTCCCTGAATAAGGGTTCGCCCCTGGTGCATAACCATGATACTCTGGGCAATGGAGAACACCACATCCATGTCGTGCTCGCAGAACAAGATCGTCAACCCCCGGCTACTGGTCAGGTTCTTGATGAGCTCCAACGTCGCCGCCGTTTCCTCAGGGGACATGCCTGCGGTAGGCTCATCCAGAATCAGCAGTTCCGGCTCGTTGCCCAAGGCTATCGCTATCTCCAGGATCTTCTGGTCACCATGGGATAGCGACCCTGCAATATTGATGGTTTTACCCGAAAGGCCCACGCTTTCCAAGATTGCCTCCGTCTCCTCTATTGCCAGATTCTGCGTCGGGGAGAAAATGTTGCGGCTCCTTCTCTGCTGCGATAGCACAGCTACCTGAACATTTCCCAAAACGGTGAGCCGGGGGAAGATATTGACGATTTGAAACGATCGGGCAATCCCCCTTTTGCAGACCTCGTAAGCGGGCAATCCAGTAATTTCCTCCCCCTTGAAGACTATCTTCCCCCTGTCCGGCCATAGCTGTCCAGTAAGGAGATTGAAGAGGGTGGTCTTTCCGGCGCCGTTCGGCCCGATCACAGCCACCAGTTCCCCCTTACCGACGGAAAGGTTAGCCGCGTCCACCGCCTTGAAATCACCGAATGATTTGTCTACCGCTTCCACTCGTAACATCTTGTTCGCTCCTCCTTGCGTCTACTTCTTTCACCTGAGGCTTGAATTTCTCCAAGAGATATCCCATGGCACCTTCTGGCAGAAAGAAGATGAGCAGGATCAGGATAATCCCTAGAATCAACGTCCAGTACTCGGTATAGATGCCAACGAAAGTACGGAGAGACACCATTATTGCCGCCCCGAGGATTGGCCCCGCAAAGGTAAACCATCCCCCCAAGAGGCACATGATGAATACCTCCAGCGACAGAACCCAGAACAGTAGGTCGGGGAAAACAGAACCCTCAAGCACCACAAAGAGAACACCAGCGGTCCCGGCAAAGAATGTTGCGATCACGATGGCCATGAGCTGATGGCGCCTGACGTTGACGCCCACTGCTTCACATCGCTGGGGATTATCGCGGATGGCCTCAAGCGTTGCACCAAAGGGGGATTTCAAAATCAAGTACAGGACGACCAGGCAAATGACGAGGATAATCAGGATGAAATAGTACGCATTATTCAATGAAGATATGAGTGAGGGTATGGGGATACCATGGATGCCATCATCGCCGCCGGTGAGCGAATACCAACGGAAGGCGATCGCCCAAATCAGCGAGCCAAGGGAAATCTGGAGCATGCCGAAGTACAGCCTCGTCAACCTCACACAAAACCAGCCGATGAGGAGACCCACCACCGCTGCTACGATAGGTCCGACAACAAACCCAATCCACGCGGGAAGGGAGGTCTTGGTCAGCATCAGAGCAACCGTATAGGCCCCCACCCCGTAAAAAACCCCATGGTGAAATTGAAAAATCATGCCATGACCGAGGACAAGGTTAAGGCTCATGGCCAACAGGGAGGTGACGAAAATCACAGCGAGTATATAAGTGTAAAATCGTGGGAGTACCTGCGGAAGAATAACCAGAACGATAAGAATAGTTCCTATTAACCCCAGTGATTTCGGATCGATAACCGTTCTGAACAAGGTCCGCCTCCCTTACCAAACCGATTTCAGCAGGCCTCTCGGGCGAAGGAGGAGCACGATGACCACTGCAGCGTAGGGAAATACAATGGCGAATTGCGGCCAGAGCAATACGCCAAACGAGTGGGTAACCCCAAAGATAAGAGAGCCAACCAAAGCCCCCCATATATTCCCCAATCCCCCGATGGTGACGATGAGGAAGGCTTCAATAATGATGTCGTGATCCATCCCCAGGCTGATGCTCACCGTTGGGACGACCAGTGCACCACCGAGGCCGGCAAGAAAACAGCCAATCACGAAGGACACGGCGAATACCCAGCTCACATTGATGCCTATTACGCCCACCATTTCCCTATCAACCGCCGCCGCGCGGGAAATCTTGCCTATCTTTGTCTTATTAGTGAAGAGCCATAGGCCGATGGCTACAAGAGGGCCTATAATGAGGAGGAAGAGATTGTAGCGGGGCAGCGTTGATCCAAATACTGAAATTGAGCCCCTCAGCACCTCCGGTGCCAAAACCGAATAATACTTTGCTCCCCACGTGAGCTTCACCAAGTCACCAAGAATAAGCATGAGGGCGAAGGTGAACAGGAGCAGCATCAGGTGCTCCCTTTGGTAGAGATGGCAGAACAGCGCCCGCTCTGCTATCAAGCTTACCAGGGCTACCACGAAGGGGGCCAAGATGAGGGCCAGCCAAAAACCGACAAAACTGCTGCCGAAGAACCTAAAGATGCTATAGGCCGCAAATGCCCCTATCATGTAAAGCGAGCCGTGGGCAACGTTGGGAACCCTGAGCACCCCGAGGACGAAGCTCAGCCCGGAGCAGACGATGAACAAAATCATCGCCCGGCTCAGCCCCACCAATAGCTGACTGCCCAAGGATGCAAGATCGATACTCTGCCCTAATTCCATGGCGCCTGCTTTCCTTCAAAACGAGAAGCGGGGGCGAAAAAACCAGCCCCCACTCCTTTCCCGCACATTATCATTTTCCGCGCGCCTTTTTGATCTCCTCGCACGTGGGCAGTACTTCCTTTCCGGACAAAGTCACGATATCGCTGGAGATGACGAAATCGTACTCTGGGACCTTTTTAGTCACGCCAAGAAATATCGGCAACGCCGCTTGATGGTCACAGGCCCGCATCTCCACCTCGCCCACAGGGGCATCTATCTTCAACCCCTCCAGGGCATCGATGAACTTCTCCTTGTTCACTTTCCCCGCCTTCCTAAATGCCTTGGCGATGAAATGGGCGGTCATATAAGCGTGAAAGGCGGGAAAACCAGGTGGTTCCCCATAGGCATCCTGAAATGCCTTGACAAATGCCTTATTGGCCGGGGTATCGGGATAGTAGAAGTGGTAGTCCATGGTGCCCATCACCCCCTCAGGGGCTTCCGGTCCGAGCGGCTTGAGCACGGAGTGATCAGTGGCGGTGTGAATCCAAATCGGAATCTTCCCGGCCATGCCGGTCGTTTTGGCCGCCTTCAGGACATTGGCCATGCTGCGACCGCCGGTGGCAAAAATAACCGCATCGGGTTTGGCCGCTTGAATGGCGGTAAGATAGGGTATGAGGTCGGGTTCGCCCACCTTCCACCACGACTCCCCCAGCTTCTTTACGCCGGGCTTCAGCTTCCCCAGGTTGCGCCAAGCCGCATTAGCTATGTCATGCCCGTATGAGTAGTCATCTCCCGCAATCCAGTATTTGACATAGGGCTTTCTGGCCAACGCAACACCCCCGGCCTTTCCGGCCATAGCGCTATTTTCACCCGTGGAAAAAACGTAGCGATGCCCTTTCTCTCCGGTTATCCTCTCGCTCTTGGAAATCCACACGATAAATGGCACCTTCTCCCTTCTCACATAATCGGACACGGCCAGGGCAACGCCGCTGCTGATGGTGCCAACGAGAACGTCCACGTTCTCCCTCATTATTAGCTCTTTGGCTATGCTGAGCCCGATATCCACCTTGAACTTAGTATCACGCGTGGTAAACTCGATTTTCGTCCCCAGAACTCCTTCCTGGTTAATCTCAGCTAGGGCCAGCTTGAAGCCGTTGAGCGCGTCTTTTCCAAATACTGCAGCTGGCCCGCTGTAGCAATCTATTATCCCCACCTTAATGGGTCGTGCCTCCGATTGGCCGGGAAGCAGAATAACCAAAAGAGCGAAAAACGCTATCCCTAACACAAGACTTCTCGTAGTGACTATTCGTCTCATTCTTATCTCACCTCCCTCGTTTACTTTCGTGTTTAATCTCCCGCAAACATCTCCCAGTCATCACCCCCCTCCTTGCATCATAAACCCTGGTCTGGACGTATCCCGATCTTAGATTAACTCGCTCCATTGTGTCAAGGCATTCATTTCTTGTTGGAGTTTTCCCCATTCCCTTCTCTTCGGGAAGATTTCGGGACTAGCACTGACAGAGGAGACAAGGAAAATAAAGTCAACAGGGGACTCTTGCATTCAAAAATATTTTTTTCCTATGGAATAGGTGAAATGGGATGAGAATCAAAGAACTCGAGGGAATCATCAAAGGGAGGCGTTCCATTCGCAAAAGGAAAAACATCGGAATTCCAGACGACTCATTGCGAAAACCAGTTGAAACGGCAACCTGGGCTCCAAATTGCGGCGATTTTCAGGGATGGAGGTTTCCGGATGAAGACTGATGATCTCGTAAAAAGTCAAAATTCGATGGCAAAGTAAAAAGCTCCAAATTCAAGGCGCGCAAATCCTGAGGAATGAGGCGTACTTACAGTACGCTGCAGTGACGAAGGATGCAGCGCAACGCAGAAGTTGGACTTTTTACGAAGCCATCAAGACTGGTTATGGAAGCGATCGAGTTCATCCGATAGCGATCAGTCGAGATGACCCTGTTCCTCCCTGGCAAGGACAATTCTCATGATATTGAGGATTGTTTAGAACCCCAATGGTTCCCCAACGAGAAGAATGAGAATATCGGACCGGGGCGGTTTCTTCACTATTTCCACCGATATATTGCAAATCCTCTCCGGTGAATTGCAGTCCGAACAGACCCCTGTCTCAGTGCAGGGCGTTTTGAGCCCAAGCCGTTTGGCGTTCATGGGCGCGGCCAGGTTCCAAACCCGCTCTCGGGCTTCCTCCATATCCTTCACAATCTTATTGATCCCGCACACTACGATGGCCTTTTGGGGACCGAAGAACATGGCCCCGACTCTGTTGCCGCTGGAATCGAGATTATATAACTGACCTTCCTCGGTGATGGCGTTGGTGCTACAAAGGAAGTAATCGCAGGAGAAGATCTTCCTGCGCAGTTCACCTGCCTCTTCCAGAGTAAGACCTTGAGCAAAAGGGTTTAACAGATTCATTCGGCGACCATTGGCTGCCTCGAGGAAGCCGATTTGATTCAAGCTCATCGAACCACCAATACCCACCGTCGCCCCATCCGGGATCATCTCCATGATGGCCTTTACCGCCGAATGAGCATCTCGCACGAGCTGGGATGTAAACCCGTTTTTCTCGAGCGCTTTTCTGGTTCGATCCACCCTTTTGGTATGGGACCACTCATAAAACGACCTCGTTGGATCGTCTCGCCGATCTTTCATTCCACGCCTCCTCTCCTGGTCTCAAATGAAATTCCGTTTATCCATGATCTTCAACCCCATCAGCGCTTCTACCCGAATTCCTTTGGGTGGAACTCCTTCAAGAGTTCCCGCCGAAAATCGGCTAAGGACAAAACCCTATTGTGATGGGATTTCGAATTCACACGGAACCCCTGTCTGGCAAAGCCCGCAAGCATGGATCTCGATATCATAAGTTTGCCTTATATGACGCGACATCCTGTCGTGAACAAAGCTCCTGCAGACATTTTTGTCATGCCCCTTCTCCGTGATAGCCCCCACTGGGCAGCGGCGGACACACCCCGTACACGTTCCGTCTTGATAAAAGAGGCAATAATCTCCTCTCCCTCCATACGGCCGGAGGGTTGGCTTCACCTGAAGATTTGTGATCACGCTGCCACAGCGCATTGCCTTCCCTCGGGGCGTAATGAGTCCATCGGAGAGGCCGAAGGTGCCGAGCCCGGCGGCATAGGAAGCATGACGTTCGGACCAGTTGGATGCATAGCCAACCCGGCTATCCTTCAACGTGGCAAAGAAGGTGGTCTGAAAAGGAGCCATGGCAAGATAGCCCTCCTCCGTGAGCATGGAGACCACATGATCTCTGAGGGATCGGTTACATTCTTCTCCGTAGAGCCGCGTATGGGCCCACCGTCGAGAGGTGGCCTTCGCTTCCATCCGGTTCTCCCTTCTGGTCTTTTCAGTAATGGGAAGCACCCAAGCAATCACCCTCAAATCCCTTGCCCGAAGGTTCCGAGGGGCTTTCTCACCCAGGGCTAGCTTCATCCACTCCAAGGGAGTGTAGTGGAATTTCCCGATGACCCTTTTGTACCTCCTGAAGAGGGGATCATCACCCCGGGCAAAACCCACCAAGGGTTCATCGAAGATCACCTGTCCATCCAGGGCCAATCGGTTAAACGTGCTCCCGATAAAATCCTTTACCCGCTCCTCTACCCACTTTTCGGGATGATCTTCGATCCGTACCGCATCTTTCTCGGACATATTCCCTCCGTTTCATGCTCCCCTTTGTCATAGGGGGAAATCGCTTGAGGCCTTTTCTTATCCGACGGGATTGAAATACTCTACCTTACATTCGACCATTTCTCTACCGAGATATGAGGAAAGCGAACTTTTTACCTTCCAATCTGCTTTCCCTCAGGATAAAATCATGGTATATAAATGAACAAGCGGGACGGAGGTCTCATACCAATTATCAGGCATCTATTCGCCCATTACATCTCTAGATAAGGGGAAAATTCATGATCTGGTTTTTGTATGGTATAGCCTTTCTCTGGATTGCAGCAGGCACCTTATTCATCCTTTACACGGAGGAGAGCCGCCGTTTTCTGAGGGATTCCATGGCCAAAATGAACCCGAAACTATTGGCTTTCATTCCCATGGTAGTTGGCATCCTTCTGATCCTCGCCGCAAGGGTAAGCGGTGCCTTTTGGCTCGTCCTTATCCTGGGCCTTCTGGCCATCGGAAAGGGAGTTTACTTTCTATTTGGCCCACGCGGTCAAATAAAGGCCTTATTCGACTGGTGGTTCAAATCGGCACAGGATAGGACGTATCGATTTTGGGGGGTCATAATGGTTCTCCTCGGAATGGTCCTCTTATCCTGGATGTAGGGAAATGGTGAAACCATTCTTCCTCCCCTCTGTCCCAAAAGAAGTATCACTCCTCTGAGTTTTAACCTCAGTTTAACCCAGACCAGTTGGACTAACTCCGGCTGTTCAAGGGGTTCTTCTCCCGATACTGCTTAGCTTGGTACATGAAGGCTTCAAGGCGGGTTAAGGTATTGGTCTGCTCCTGACCATCGTACGCCATATTGAGGACGGGGAGGTTATTATTCTCCTCCCGATACCGTTTGAGGATCGCGCTGACTACTGTCCCCGGCATGCAGGTGAAGGGCATGACATTGACCACTCCGCTGCACCCCGAATGAGCGAAATCGGCGGTGCGTCCAACGCTCAAGACCGCCTCCCCCTCGAAGGAATCGTGGAGGTAGGGCCTCGCCAGACTCAGGATCGATTTTATCGGTGGTTCGTGCAGGTTTCTGAGATGTCCCTTGAAGATCTTTGTCAGACGATGCTCGTCCTTTTTCTGGTAGTAATCCGTGAGGAAGATCTTCAAGAGGTTGGAGAACCTCTTGTGCCGCAGGCTGTGTCTCTTCCCCATTGCGTTGATGTAGAGAACCCACTCCGACACCGGTGAAAGCCATGCCTCCCCGCCGAACTGTTCGATTTTCCGGATCACATCCTCGTTGGCAAACGGGTTGGACCGGACGTAAATCTCACCGACGATCCCGATCAGGGGCCTCGTGCCTAGTGCCTCCACTTCAACCCCATCGAGTTTTTCCCGGGCCTCCTCCAGCGCCTTCTCCAGGTTGCCTTCGTTCTTAATGGACTCGCAGATCAT
>JABAOH010000097.1_pt6 | contig 17887 bp, 14 predicted proteins | sample 7062181 | NCBI WGS metagenome assembly JABAOH01 (sample SAMN14538630, study PRJNA623070) | marine sediment metagenome | biome: marine biome [ENVO:00000428]; feature: marine pelagic biome [ENVO:01000023]; material: deep marine sediment [ENVO:00002113]; isolation source: pool of 5 deep marine... | reverse complement strand
GTGCAACTGAGCGGACAACGTCTCCCATCGGGCCTGAAACTGTTGAAGCATCTCCTTCAAGGCACTCCGGATCTTCTCTTCCAAAAGCTCAGTCCTGGATTTATCCTCGGAGATCTTCTGCTGCCTGTTCCTGATGGCATTCCAGGCCCGCATGTCCAGCTCGTCCACCTTCTGCGCAAGATTCAGAAGGGTGATCTTCATGTTCTGGAAGGCCCTGTGCTGTGTCAGGCTCAGCACCTCATGCTTCTGTTCCTGAAGATAATATCTCTGGGTGTGGGCCAGCCTTTTCTCCAGGTTTTCGATCCGTTCTCGGAGAGATTCTTCTTCCTTGATCACTATCTCCGCGGCCACAGAAGGTGTCGAGGCGCGGATATCCGCCACAAAGTCGGCGATCGTGAAGTCTATCTCATGCCCTACGGCTGAAATCACAGGAATCGGACAGCGGAAAATCGCTCGAGCCACTTTTTCTTCATTGAAGGCCCACAGGTCTTCCATCGAGCCTCCCCCGCGCCCGACGATCATCACATCGATCCCGGGAAGTTTTCCCAAATAGTCGATTCCCTCGACTATCTCCTCGGCTGCACCCTCTCCTTGAACCTTGACCGGATAGAGAAGGATATGGAGTCTGGCGAACCGTCTTTCCAGTGTTTTGATGATATCGACAATGGCAGCTCCCCTCGGAGATGTCACCACTCCGACTTTCTTTGGCAGTACGGGCAGCTCTTTCTTCCGTGTGGGGTCGAAAAGCCCCTCCTTCTGCAGCTTCTCTTTGAGCTGCTCAAAAGCGAGCTGCAGAGCGCCTTTGCCTTTGGGTTCGAGGAGCTCGACGACGAGCTGATATTCTCCTCTGGGTTCATAAACATTTATCCGCCCGCGCGCCACGACCTGAAGGCCGTCCTTCAGTTCGAACGGAACCCGCTTCGCATCGGAACGGAACATGACCGTGCGGAGCTGGCTCATCTCGTCCTTCAGTGTGAAATACAGATGCCCGGAATGATGACGGTGGAAATTGGAGATCTCGCCCTCTACCCAGAGAAGAGGAAACGCATCCTCCAACTCTGCTTTCACCAGCCGTGTGACTTCGGAGACTGTGTAGACTTTATCCGGCTTGGCAAAGCTTTCAATCGCCACTTTCTTCCTCAGCGATGACCTCGCGTTTGACGGAAAGGGCTTTTCCGGTTCGACTGTCTATCTCGACGAAAAGCGCCGAGAGAAATATTCCTTTCTTGGCGGGTTCAAACCGATGAGGACGCCCGGTCAGGAATCTTTTTATGGCCTGGTCTTTGCGGATTCCGATAATCGACTCGTAAGCTCCGACCATCCCCACGTCAGTGATAAAAGCTGTCCCTTTGGGAAGGATCCTCTCGTCTGCCGTGATCACATGCGTATGCGTTCCGACAACAGCAGAGACTTTTCCGTCCAGATACCAGCCCATCGCCTGTTTTTCTGAGGTGGCTTCCGCATGAAAATCCACGACTATCACCGGAGTCTCGGCCTTGAGGGTTTCGATTTCCTCATCGGCCCTCTTGAACGGGCAATCCAGAGGCTCCATGAAAACTCTCCCCTGCAGGTTGAGGATGGCCACTTTCTGTCCGTCCTCCGTCTTAAAGACGTACGTGCCTTTTCCGGGATTATCATCTGGATAATTGGCGGGCCGGAGCAATTGAGGCTCCCGCTTCAGATACTCGACCGCTTCTTTCTTATCCCAGATATGGTTTCCGGATGTCAGAATATCGACAAAAGCAAAAAGTTCCCTGCCGACTTTTTCTGTGATCCCGATCCCGCCGGCTGCGTTTTCTCCGTTGGCGATGATGAGGGAGGGGGAATATTTCTCCAAGAGAGCGGGAAGATATCTTTTCAGCCCCCTGCGTCCCGGACGACCGATCACATCTCCTAAAAACAGAAAGCTGACTTTATCTGGCATACTCCACTGCTCTCATCTCGCGGATAACGGTCACTTTGATCTGACCCGGGTATTCCAGCTCGTCCTTGATCTTCTGTGCGATCTCTTTGGCCACTACCGCCGCTTTTTCATCCGAGACCTTCTGGCTCTCCACGATAATTCGGATTTCCCGGCCGGCCTGCAGGGCAAAGGATTTGGACACACCATCATAGGAATTGGCAATCTCCTCCAGTTTCTCCAGCCTTTTGATGTAGCTCTCCAGAAGCTCCCGTCTGGCTCCGGGGCGGGCCGCAGAAAGCGTGTCCGCTGCCTGGACCAGCACAGCTTCGATAGATGGAAAATCCACATCCCGGTGGTGTGAGGCGATAGCTTGGATAACGGCCTCGGATTCCCCGTGTTTCTTGGCCAATTCGACGCTCAGCTCTGTATGGGTCCCCTCGATATCCTTATCCACGGCTTTCCCGACATCATGGAGGAGTCCGGCTCTCAAGGCCACATCGGAATTCACTCCCAGCTCCTTGGCCATCAGAGTGGATAAATAGGCGACCTCTTTGGAATGCTGGAGGGCGTTCTGTCCGTAGCTCGTCCGGTACTTCAGTCTTCCGAGGAGCTTGACTAGCTCCGGATGTATGTTCTGGATCCTGAGTTCCAGGATGACAGACTCTCCTTCCTCCTTGACCTTTTCCTCCAGTTCCTTTCCCACCTGCTCCACGACCTCTTCGATGCGGGCCGGATGGATCCTTCCATCCTGGACAAGCTTCTCGATGGCCATACGCGCCATTTCTCGCCTGAGGGGGTCGAAACTGGAAAGGATGACCGCTTCGGGCGTGTCGTCGACGATAATGTCCACTGAGGTGGCAGTCTCGAGGGCCCGGATGTTCCGTCCCTCTCTTCCGATGATCCGTCCCTTCATGTCTTCGGACGGCAGGTCCACTACAGATACTGTTGTCTCCACGACATGTTCGGCGGATGAGCGCTGGATCGCCTGGCTTATGATCTCACGGGCCAATCCCTGGCTTTTCTCTCGGGTTTCCTCTTCAATCTTCCGGACAGCCTGGACAGCTTCCAGCTTGGCCTCGTCCTCTATTTTCTTCACGAGCATGTTCTTGGCCGCTTCCTGGGTCATCCCGGAAACTCTCTCCAATTCCTCCACGGCCTGCTGGACCAGTCCCTCATACTTCCGCTCTTTGTTCCCCAGTTCTTTCTCTCTTGAATACAGTCTCTGTTCTTTGTTGTTGAATTCTCTTTCTTTTCTCTCCACATTCTGAAACTTGCGTTCCAGATTTTCTTCTTTCCTCATCAGCCGTCTTTCCAAATCGTTCAACTTTCTGTTTTTGTCTCGTGTCTGACGTTCGAATTCCGCTTTCAGGTTGATTTGTTTTTCTTTGAGCTCTATGGTCGCTTCCCGCCTGATCTTTCCAGCCTCTTCCTGGGCCTTTTCCATGATTCCTTTGGCTTCCTGTTTGGAACGGAAGATCGCACGGGTTCCTGAGGACTTCTTCACCAGGATAAAGAGTATTCCGCAACATAAAAAAATCAAAACACCGAGTAGAATCAGCAGTCCTGAATTCACTTTGATCACCTCCTGTACGGTGAATCAAAGGAGATGAAAGTGTGGAGGTTAAGAAAAGAGGATTACACGTTCTGCATCACGAGAAAAAAGAGAGTCTGAGAGGTTCAAATCCTGGAAGAGACACTTCTCTCTTCGGATCAAGAGAAGAATTTTCCGGGAAACGACACACCAGATTTTCTTCGCCTGAAAGACAAGATTTCCCCTCATCTCATCTATGAGCGTCACAACCCATGTTTCTATCTTTTCAAGTTGTGTCTTCGATATTTTTAAATGTATCCTCATTTTTTTTTGAAAGACTGTCCTCCAAACTTCCTATTTCATTCTCCATATGACCGATTGCTTCATTCAGTTGATCAAGCTTTCTCTGGCAGATAAAATAATCATCTGCGATATTCAAAGCGGCCAAAACCGCAATTTTCAATGTTTCAGCCGATTTAGACTTGACAGCGACTTCACGCATTCTCTGATCAACGTATGAAGTCAACCGGCCAATGTATTTTTCATCCTCTTCTCCTTTGACTCTTATCTTATGTTTATGTCCGTAAATCTCGATTTCAATCACTCTGTCAGTCATATTCCGACTTGGTCTATCTGGCCGATGATGGCCTCAATCTTGTCCTTTAATAATTTTCTTTCCCCCGCGAACTTTTTCACATCCTCGTCGAGTTTCTCGATTTTCTTTGTTTGGTCTTCAAAATCTTTTTTCTCGGCCTTCATCTCTTTGATCTGCTGTTTCAGCTTTGTATTTTCACTGAGAAGCTTGTTGATGTATTCCACAACCTGGGAAACTTTTCCCTCGAGTATTTTAATCCTTTCCAATTCACTTGTCAATTTTCCCTCCTTCCCTCAATTGAAAATTAAAGCTTGCCCCTAAAGCCTGGATGATCTTTTTCTGAATCTTATCGATTTCCTCGGTTTTTAACGTCCTCTTCGGATGGTTGAACACGAACCGAAGTGAAAGGCTGACCTTCCCCTTCGGGATCGAGGCCCCTGAAAAACGGTCATAAAGGTCGAATCTCATCAGAAAAGGGAGAGAAAGCTTTCCCACAACTTCCCGGATATTCTGGAAGGAGACATTCCGGTCCGCGATAAATGAAACATCCCTCGTGACAGTGGGAAACTTCGTGACCGGAGAATACTGAAAATCTGGAGAAGGCTTCCCGAATAATGCGTCCAGGTTCAACTCCGCCGCCCAGACCGGCTCATCCAGAGAATAGACATCCCGGAGGCTTTTCTTGAGCAACCCGAAACACCCGATCGTGTCCTTTTTGACCTCCAGGGCCAGTGCACTTTGTTTCTCGAAAAGAGCATCGGACTCTTCCGCGAAGGAATAAGGCTCGCAGTTCAAGTATTCCATAAGAGCCTCCAGCGCTCCTTTCAGGCGGAAAAAATCAGTCTTTTCGTTCTTCCTGTGCCAGTGCGGGGGGCCGACCAGGCCAGTGGTCACCAGAGAAAGAGTCAGCTGCTCCTGGCTCTTTGTCTTGTTCTTGAAATAGATATTTCCTACTTCGAAAAGGTGCACTCCATCCGCCCCTCTGTTCACATTCCAGGCAATGTTGTCCAGTAATCCGCCCATCAGGGTCGTCCGCAGGAGCGAGGCTTTGGTAGAGATGGGATTCCGGATCTCGATAGCGGAACGCCCTGTCTTGAAGAGATCCTCTTGTTCAGGGTTGGAAAAGCTGAAATTGAGCACTTCATCGAAACCGTGGTTAAAAAGCATCTGGCGCAAACGATCGATCTTTTCTCTCCTCGGATTCAGAGGAGGCTCCGGGACTCTGAGCGGGGGAAAGTGGACAGGAATCTTATCGTATCCGTAAAACCGGGCAATCTCCTCGATGAGGTCCGCTTCCCTTTCAATATCCACTCGGTGATGAGGCACCCGGACCTTCCACACATCCTTCTTTTGGGCCTCCACCTGGAATCCCAGATGCGAGAGAGTTTTTTCAGAGAATTGCGCATCAATCTCGATGCCGAGAAGGTCAAAAACGCGCTGATTCCGCAGGATGACCGTTCTTTCCTTTGCGGGCTTCGGATAAACATCCGTGACGCCCTTGGAGACTTTCCCTCCGAACTGGGCCATCAAAAATGCCGCCATCAGGGCAGCCTGAGGGGGGAAGGAGATATCCGCATTCCTCTCAAAGCGGTACGAGGCGTCTGTGGAAATCCCTGTTTTTTTGCTGGTTTTCCGGACTGAAATCGGATCAAAGTAGGCGCTTTCGATAAAAATATCTTTGGTGTCCTCCTGCACAGAAGACTCCAGCCCTCCGATGACCCCCGCGATGGCCACCGGCCTTTCTTCATCCGCGATCACCAGCATATCGGGGGAGAGAGAGACATCCTCCTCTTCCAGAGTCTTGATGGTCTCTCCCTGCTTGGCTCTGCGGATGATAATTTTTTTTCCGGCCAATTTGGCCAGGTCGAACGCATGGATCGGATGCGAAGTCGAGAAGAGAACGAAATTGGTCACATCCACCACGTTGTTGATCGATTTGAGACCCATGATTTCGATCTTCTTTCTCAACCATCCGGGCGAAGGCCCGACTTTGACTCCTTTCACCACTATCCCGCAGTACCGGGGACAGAGGTCAGGGTCCCAGATTTGAACATCACACAACTCGGAGGTCTTCTCCTCGATCTCGGCCACAGGCCAATCTCTGTGTTTCAGCTTCAATCCGAGCGCTGCGGCGATCTCCCGCGCCACGCCCAGGTGTCCGAGCGTATCCGGGCGGTTGGCGTAGGTCTCGATATCCAGGATGATGTCTGAGCCCTTTTTCTCCCATTCCTCCACCATCAGCCCGATCATGTCCAGCTTTTCGATGAGCGCACTCGGGGGAAGGTCAAAATCAACAAAATCTCTCAACCACTCCAGACTTATTTTCATTTTAACGTGAACTGCCTTATGAACCTTAAGTCATTTTCGAAAAAATATCTCATGTCCGGTATCTGAAACGCGAACATGGCTGTCCGTTCTATCCCCATTCCGAAGGCGAAACCCGAGTACTTCTCGGGATCAATGTTGACATTCTTCAACACCTGAGGGTCAACCATCCCAGATCCGAGAATTTCTTTCCATCCGGTCCCGCTGCAGACCCGGCATTTCTCATCTTTTCCTCGACAGACTAAACACTCAATATCCACTTCAGCGGAGGGCTCGGTGAACGGGAAAAAGCTTGGGCGAAACCTGATTTTCAATTTGTCGTAAAAAAGAGTCTTGAGGAAGTGTTCCAGCGTTCCTTTGAGATGGGCAAACGTGATTCCCTGGTCCACCACCAATCCTTCCACCTGGTAGAACATCGGAAGATGGGTCGGGTCCGGAGTTTCTCTTCTGTAGACTCTCCCAGGAACGATGATTCTTATCGGAGGCTTTCGATTCTCCATGGCCCGGATCTGCACGGGGGAGGTGTGCGTGCGGAGAAGCAGGTCATCCGAGAGGTAAAGGGTATCCCAATCGTCTCGAGCGGGATGATGAGGAGGGAAGTTCAACGCTTCGAAATTGTAGTAATCCGTCTCGATCTCCGGCCCCTCTTCGATCGAAAAACCCATCGAGATAAAAATATCCTCAATTTTCTGCTGGAAGAGGACGACGGGATGCGGGGCCCCCCAGTATTTCTTTTCTCCAGGCAGAGTCAAGTCGATTTTCTTCTCTTTCGGTTCGGGAGCCGCGAGCTTTTTTTGGGCCGTTTCGAGTTTTTTCTGGACGTGGCTCTTCAGAGTGTTGATGACCTGGCCGGCTTTCGATTTTTCTTCGGATTTTAATGTCTTCAGTTCATCCAGGAGAATCTTTATCACTCCTCTTTTTCGGCTCAGGTAGGTGTTGCGCAGCTCCTGGAGTGATTTTCTATCTTTGGCTCCAGCCAGTGCCTTATCGAACTTTTTCTTGAGGTCCTCGACTCGGGCTTTGATGTCTTTCATGATTTTATAGGTCTTCTTTTTTCCGGATTAAGAGAAGGATTCCCTTCTTTTTTTCACTGCGTGCGCAACACGGGATTCTCTTCTGTTCGTCATTGCGTGCGCTCCGCAGAATTCTTGCCTGTTTGTCATTGCGAGCGCAGCGCGGCAATCTCATAGGATGAATATTTTGATCTACTTTTTTCTTACGAGATTGCCACGTCACTTCGTTCCTCGCAATGACACGGAAAGAGCCATTTTCATGATTCCCTGTTCCTCGCAATGACACGGAAAGGTTCATTCATATGAATGTCTGATCCTCATTCCATGATTTTCTTTTTATTGCAGTGACAGGGAAACGTCCTTATTCATATTAAAAGGGGCCTGGCCCCTTTTTTTCTTTTTTTCTCTTTACCCGGTGGATTCTTTGACTTTTTCGACGATGTGCAGGAATGTCTGGGGCGAATTGACGGCGATATCCGCAAGAATCTTGCGGTCGAGCGCGATATTCGACTCTTTTAAGCCGTGAATAAACCGGCTATAAGACATCCCGTTGTTCTCTGCGGCCGCTTTGATCCGGATGATCCACAGCCGCCTGAAATCTCTCTTTCGGGTTCTTCTGTCCCTGTAGGAATACTGAAGGGCTCTTTCCACCGCCTCTTTTGCGGTCCGGTAATTGTGGCTGCGGGTTCCCCAGTAGCCTTTGGCGAGCTTTAGAATTTTTGACCTTCTTATCCTTTTCCGGGGTCCTCTTTTGACTCTAGGCATTTTTTTCTCCTTCGAAGATGGCGTGAGGGGGTCTTGAGGGTCTGTTCTCTAAAATTCATAGGGCAGCATCTTTTTGATCCTGCTCTTATCTGAATCCTTGACGAGAGCTTCCTTCCTTAACTTCCTCTTCCTTTTTGCTGACTTTTTGGCGAGAAGATGGCTCCTATAGGCCTTACTGTGAACGATCTTCTTTTTTCCTGTTATCTTGAACCTTTTCTTGGCTCCTTTGTGCGTCTTTAGTTTTGGCATCTTTTCCTCCTGTCTTAGTGGGACTCAATAGTGTCGAAACAGCCCAGGGTTGTCTCCGGACTCCTCCATCCTGGAATCCGAGTTCCTTCGTGTCCTCAAATACCCTTTCAAAGATCTGGTCAGCCAGCTCCGGCTTGGCCTTCTCTCTTCCGCGCAGCATGACTGTGATTTTCACCTTATTGCCGTCGTTCAGAAATCTCTGGACATGACGAACTTTGAAACTGTAGTCATGAATGCTGATTTTGGGCCTGAATTTGATTTCTTTGACCTGTATCTGCTTCTGATGCTTCTTGGCTTCTTGAGCTTTTTTATGCAATTCATAAAGAAACTTTCCATAATCCATGATCCGACACACCGGAGGAGAGGCATTGGGAGCTATCTCCACTAAATCCAGGCCTTTCTCTCCGGCAAGGGACAGGGCTTCATCTAAAGGCTTCACCCCAATCTGCTCCTTATTCTCATCGATAATCCTGATTTCTTTTGCCCTAATCATTTCATTAATCCTGTGAGGTTTTTCCTTTCTCCGCCCCCTATCGAATTTCCTTCTTCTAATGGCTGACCTCCTTTAAAGATTCACGCTCAATGATTTATTCTTATCCAATTCCTCGACTTTTTCAAGGAATTCGTTGACATCCACCTCTCCCTGGTCTCCCGCAGTGTGAATCCTCAGGGACGCGGTGCCGTTTTTCACCTCTTTGTCTCCCACTATCAAGAGATAGGGAATTTTATGGATTTCTGCGTCTCTTATTTTATAGCCCACTTTCTCTCGGCGCAAATCCACTTTGGACCTCAGCCCGCTGTCATTGAAAGTCCTGTCCAAAGAGTTCGCATAATCATTATGCCTGTCGGCGATCGGGAGGATCATCACCTGGACGGGCGCGAGCCACACGGGGAAATTTCCGTTGTAATGCTCGATCAAAACACCGAAGAATCTCTCGAGCGAGCCCAGGAGTGCCCGGTGGATCAAGTAGGGCCTGTGGAATTTTCCGTCCTCGCCCACATAATGCAGGTCGAACCTTTCGGCCAGGTTGAAGTCGAGCTGGACAGTGGTGCACTGCCAGGACCTTTTGAGCGCATCCTTGACCTTGATATCGATCTTGGGACCGTAAAAAACTCCCTCTCCTTCGTCAATTTTAAAATCGAGCTTTGCGCCCTTGAGGGCTTTTTCCAGGGCTTGGGTGGCCTTGTCCCAATCTTCAACCTTTCCCACATATTTCTCCGGGCGCGTGGCCAGGAAAACGTCATATTCTTCGAACCCGAAGGTTTTCATGAATCTCAACGCCAGGAAAATGGTTCTCTGGATCTCTTCCTCAAGCTGGTCCCCCCGGCAGAATATGTGGGCATCATCCACCGTGAATCCCCTGACACGCAGAAGCCCGTGGAGGACTCCGCTCCTCTCGTAGCGGTAGACCGTTCCGAGCTCTGCCCAGCGCAGAGGAAGGTCCCGGTAGGACCGCTGTCGAGAATTGAAAACCATATTGTGGAAGGGACAGTTCATGGGTTTGAGCTCGTATTCGATTCCCTCGCTCAATATGGGAGGATACATGGCTTCATAGAACTCCGTATGGCCGCTTCTTCTCCAGACATCGAGCTTGGCGACATGCGGGGCATAGATAAACTCATAGCCGTCCTTGATGTGCTCTTCCCTCCAGTAGTCCTCGATGATGCGCCGGATCGTGGCTCCGTTCGGGTGCCAGAGGATCAAACCGGCGCCCAAATCCTCGTTGGTGCTGAACAGATCGAGTTCTGGCCCGAGCTTTCTGTGGTCTCTTTTCTTGGCCTCTTCGAGAAGCTCCAGGTATTCCTTCAGTTCTTTTTCTTTGCGGAAGGACGTCCCGTAAATCCTCTGAAGCTGCTGTCCGTGCTCGTCCCCTTTCCAATAGGCCCCTGAAACCGAAAGCAGCTTGAAATGCTTGATATGCCCGGTGGACGGAACATGGGGTCCGAGACAGAAATCGATGAAATTTTCCTGCTTGTAGCAGGTCACTTCCTTGCCGCCCTTCTCCTGAATAAGCTCGACTTTGAGCTCCTGTCCCAATTCCCTGAAGGTGCGGATCGCTTCCTTTTTGGAGAGCGTGAGTTTCTCGATCGGGATATCTTTCTTGGCGAGCTCCCTCATCTTGTCCTCGATGACTTTGAGGTCATCGGGCGTGAACGGCTTGTCTCTCAGGAAATCGTAGAAGAATCCGTCCTCTGTGGCCGGGCCTACACCGGTTTGCGTCTTGGGAAACAGCTCGAGTACGGCATGGGCCATCAGATGAGCAGAGCTGTGCCTGAAAGCCTCCAGCGTTTCTGCTGATTTTTTGTTCGCCAATTGAATCTCCGTATCTTTATGCGATCTTGGTAAAGGAAGGGTTCCGGGACAGCCTGAGACGGGGAATCAAATCCGGAAGGGAGGTTCCTTTTTTGATCGGGAAAACAAACCCCTCAACTCTACTCTTGACCGTTTCAACCATTAAAATCTATTGAGTGACAGCATGACACTAAACTCGACTTTTCGTATTTTGCGTTTCCTTAACAACACAGGAATACTGATGGTAGGCGCGGAGGGTATCGAACCCTCGACCTCTTCCGCGTCAAGGAAGCACTCTCCCACTGAGCTACGCGCCTACGGCCAGCAAGCCTATATATAATAAATAATTGACATTAGGTGTGTCAATAGCAAGATAGGAACCCGGCATGATCCGGGTTTTTTCATACTCGGCGGACCTCAGGGAAAAAATGCACAGCCACTCCCCGATCCGGGAAAATGGGCCTGGGAAGCATCCCTATTTCTTTAATTAATCAGTCAGGCAAACTTGTGAGGAAGCCATCCGGAGGCGAGCGGGCATGGTTCCTCGAAGAGGAGAGCGAGCCGGGAATATGCGGATTTGGATTGATTTGTGCAGCAAATCAATCGGGGGTTCCAAGGGGGTATGCCCCTTTGGTCGCAGGGCGAAGCCCGAGAAGGGGAGGCAGGGAGTTAAACCGAAGGTTGAACGACCGTTGGAAGGGGGAAAGCGGAGCTGTTCCCCCTCCAAGGTGCCGATGGGGAAAATCCACGGGCTGACGAATCTATTTGCCTGATTTCCAAAGAAATTGACACGGAAATAAAGATGCTAACATGGCCTGGCGCCGATTAGACATTTCGGCTCTGTTTTTTTAGAATGAAGTGGAAGATTTTTTTTGTGAGGAAAAAGAAATGATTGGCATCATGGCCGATTCACACGATAACCTTCCTGCGGTCAAAAAAGCTGTCCGGCTCTTCAACGATGCCGGATGTGAGCTGGTCATTCATGCCGGGGACTTCGTCGCTCCTTTTGCCGCCCGAGAGCTCGAAAACCTCAACTGCCCGGTCAAAGCCGTGTTCGGCAACTGCGACGGAGAAAAAAAAGGGCTGGAGAAAGCCATCGCCTCATTTGGCGAGGTCAAGGAAGCGCCTTTCTCCTTCTCGCATAACAATCGTCATTTTGTCGTCACTCATGTCCACACGTCGGTCGATGCCCACATCGCCACCGGGAAGTATGATGTCATCATCTATGCGCACACGCACAAGCCAGAAGTCAGAAAGGAAGGACAGCTCCTGATTCTCAATCCTGGGGAGACAGGAGGATGGGTTTCAGGTAAAGGCACGGTGGCCCTGCTGGATACCGAGACTTTATCCGCGGAAATCATCCCGCTGTAAGATAAGGAAATCGGGCAGGTGTTTATGCTCAGTAATGAGGTAACGCTTGTATTGATGATAATGAGGATAAAGGTGTCATTGCGAGCAAAGCCTGGCAATCCCGTAGGAGGATAAGCTAGATTAGGGTGTCATTGCGAGCGAAGCGTGGCAATCTCTTAGAGAAAATTGCTTTTCTTTTTACGGGATTGCTTCACTCCGTTCGCAATGACATTAGAAAGATGTTACCGAATTATTGAGCGAGTACATCTGTTCCCTTTTAAAGACGATGCCTCGAAGAATCGACAGGCGGCAGAAGCCCGCCTGGCAAAAGCTCCGGAAGCCTTCTCCTCCTGTAAAGCCTGGCCGTCCGAAATTTCCCAAAAAGGGCCCTTCCCGAAAAAAATAGGCTCAGGAGTCAAGTTTTCCGGCCGACACAACTCCTCCGGTCACTCTGGATTTCAGAGGTTTCACTTCAACTCTCTGAAGCTTCTCCGCTCTCCAACTCTCTAACTTATCAAAGCCTGACCCCATTGCACGTTGAATAATTGGAGGGGCTGTATTATACTTAGGACTCATTTTTAAGGAGTTATGTGAATGAAAAACGCGATCATCATGGGCGCTGCAGGAAGAGATTTCCACAATTTTAACGTCTGTTTTCGGGACAATTCAGACTACCGCATCATCGCCTTCACCGCGGCCCAGATCCCTGATATCGAGGACAGAAAATACCCGCCCGGTCTCTCCGGAGAGTCTTATCCGGACGGCATTCCTATCCATCCCGAAGAAGAGCTTGCTTCTCTCATCCAAAAACACGAGATCTCCGAAGTCTTTTTCGCCTACAGCGATGTCTCCCATGAGTACGTCATGCACAAAGCCTCCCAGGTGCACGCGGCTGGAGCCAGTTTCACTCTCCTCGGCCCTGATGAAACGATGATCAAGAGCCAACTTCCGTTGATCTCGGTCTGCGCTGTCCGGACAGGCAGCGGGAAAAGCCAGACGAGCCGGAAGATCGCGCTTCTCCTCAAAGAAAAGGGGAAAAGAGTCGTCGTCATCCGCCATCCCATGCCTTACGGAGATTTAACCAGACAGAAGGTTCAGAGGTTTGCGACCTATGAGGACATGATCGAACAGGAATGCACCATCGAGGAGATGGAAGAATATGAACCCCATATCAAGAAAGGCATCGTCGTCTATGCGGGAGTGGATTACGGAGCCATTCTCGAGGAAGCGGAAAAAGAAGCGGACATCATCCTCTGGGACGGCGGGAACAACGATTTTTCCTTCTACAGGGCAGACCTGGAAATCGTGGTCGTCGACCCCCACAGGTCTGGCCATGAGCTCCTGTATCACCCCGGAGAGACGAACTTCAGGAGAGCCCAGGTCCTCGTGATCAATAAAATGGACAGTGCCGAAAAAGACAAGCTCGACCAGCTGATGGAGAACATCCAGCAGTTCAACCCGGACGCAACGATCATCCGCGCAAACTCGACTATCTCCGTTCCGGAGGGGAAAGACATCACCGGAAAAACCGTTCTCGTCGTCGAGGACGGGCCGACTCTGACCCACGGAGGAATGCCGTACGGAGCAGGGGTTATCGCCGCCAAAAGATACGGAGCCTCCAAGCTTATCGACCCTCGACCCTACGCGGTCGGCAGCATCCAGGAGACATTCCAGAAATACACTCATCTGGATAATGTGCTTCCGGCCATGGGATACGGAAAAAAGCAAACCGACGAGCTGGCCCAGACTATTGATCAGGCCGACTGTGACCTTGTGATCAGCGGAACGCCAATAGATCTCGGCCGCCTGATAAAAACGAACAAAAGAATTCTCCGCATCACCTACACTCTGGAAGAAATCGGCTCGCCTGACCTTAAAGAGGTCCTGAAGGAATTCTGATGAAGAGGAAAATCGCTCTGATCGCATTCGGGGGAAACGCCATTCTCTCAGATAAGCAGAGAGGGCTCCAATCCGAGCAGATGAAAAACGCCCGGAAGGCGGCCCGTCTCATGGTTCATGTGGTGAAAAAGGGGTATGACCTCATCATCGTCCACGGCAACGGACCCCAGGTGGGGAATCTGCTCATCCAGATGGAAGAAGCGGTGACCAAGATCCCCCCTTTCTCGCTCGAAGTCTGTGACGCCATGACAGAGGGGAGTATGGGATTTATGCTGGAAAAAGCCATTATCAACGAACTCCGCAAAAAATCCATAGACAGGGATGTGGCCACTCTGATCACTCAGGTCGTTGTCGACAGGAAAGACCCCGCTTTCGAGAACCCCACCAAGCCGATCGGTCCGTTTTACACCAAATACAGGGCCCAGCAGCTGACGAGACAGAAAAAATGGACGATGGTCGAAGATGCCGGACGGGGATACCGCAAAGTCGTCCCGTCCCCCAGACCGATCGATATCGTTCCGAAGAGAGTTATCAGAGATCTGGTGCACGCAGGGAAAATCGTGATTGCTTCAGGCGGCGGCGGCATCCCGATCATCATCAACGGCCGTGGACTCTTCGAGGGAGTCGAGGCTGTGATCGATAAGGATTACGCGGCCAGCCTGATCGCGCGGGAAGTCAAAGCCGACCTGTTCATCATCCTCACCAACGTGGAGAGGGTGTATCTGAACTTCGGCAAACCCGACGAAGAGCCGATTGCGGCCATGACCGTAAAACAGGCGGAAGAATACCTCGCCCAGGGACAGTTTCCCGAGGGTTCCATGGGGCCCAAGATCCATGCCGCGGTCGAATACATCCAAGGAGGAGGGAAAGAGACCTTAATCACCTCGGCGAATCAGCTCAAAGCCGCGTTGATCAACCGTTCGGGGACGAAGATCCGGGCGTCACTCTAAGAGAAAGATGAAGATGAGAAAAGATTTCCTCTCCATACACGACCTGAGCCTGTACGAGTTCAGCCAGATTCTGGATATGACTGAGAAAATCAAAAAACATCCCCAGAATTACCGGAATAAACTCAAGGACAAAGTCCTGGCCATGATATTCCAAAAGCCCTCGCTGCGGACACGGATGACCTTCGAAGTGGGAATGCTTCAGCTCGGGGGGGAAGCCGTTTATCTTGCCCCTGCGGATATTCAAATGGGAAAAAGAGAGACTCCCCACGATGTGGGAAAGAACATGGAACGCTGGGTGGACGGGATCATGATCAGGACATTTGCCCACCAGGAAGCCGTCGACCTCGCCCGGGCCGCCCGTATCCCGGTGATCAATGCCCTGACCGACCTTCTGCACCCCTGTCAGGCCATGGCGGACTTCTTCACTCTCAGGGAAAACCACAAGGACCTGACCAGTCTTAAACTGGCATACGTCGGGGACGGGAACAATGTCTGTCACAGCCTGCTCTTTGCCGCCGCAAAGTCCGGATGCCTGATGAGCATCGCCACTCCCAAGGGCTACGCACCGGATCCGGCAATCCTAAAGCAGGCCAAGCAGGACGCGAAAGAAACAGGGGCAAGCGTCCATCTCACGAACGATCCGTCAGAAGCCGTGGAGGGGGCCGATGCGGTTTACACAGACGTCTGGGCGTCAATGGGCCAGGAGAAAGAGAAGGCCAAAAGGGCCAGAATCTTCGCTCCTTTCCAGGTCAACACGGAACTGATGGACAAAGCCAAAACCGATGCTGTCTTCATGCACTGCCTTCCCGCTCACAGAGGTGAGGAAGTCACGGATGAAGTCATCGATTCAGCCCAGTCGGTGGTCTTCGACCAGGCTGAAAACAGGCTGCATGTCCAGAAGACCATAATGCTCTTACTCATGGAAAAGAAACACACATAACAATGAATAAAAAAATCGAAGCCACGCAAATCACGCCGGAGAACCTCGACTTCATAGAAAAGGAACTCTCGGGCACAAGCAAACCCCTCGCTCTCCAGGAGATGGCGAAAAAGCTGGCCTACAAGAAGACGTCCAGCCAGATGCAGCAGGAAGTCAAGAAGTACGATCCCGAATGCGAGTACGAAGTCGGGGATCTGATTTATAAGGAATACGACGAGCCTTTAATGGTGAGCAGCAAGGGGATGGAGCCGTACAAGGGCGCAGTTGTCCTGCAGGTGATCAGGAAAATAGATTACAAGGACTTCAACTGCGAGATGCTGGAAGTCGACTATTCCGGAGGAGGGACCTTCCGAAAATACATCGAATACATGAAAAAGACAAAAACCCAGGTTCTTCTTCCCAGTAATCTCGAAGGCAAAGCCAAGACTCCTGAGACGATTGAAAAAAAGGAAGACCCGAGGCTCAACGCCCTCCCGATGACAGATAGAGACTTCAGAAGCTTGGGAAAAAATTTGAGAGTCGCCCTCTCCAAATCAAAAAAATTCTTCAACTGGAACGAGTTCTGGCAGCTCTCAGAAAAGAAAATCGATATCAAAAGCAAGACAATAGAACAGATTAAAACTTTTATCGATGAAACCAAACACTCTACAGCGGTGCCCGAGCTCGTAAAAAAATTCTTTAATATCAAAAGTGCGGATGAACTTTTTGACCTTCACTGCATGAGTTTGACCTATCTTCTGGATAAAACTTACAAAAAAGACTTTGTCTATGTTTCTCCTCTGGATTGGGGAAAATGGCACTTGAAAAAAACGCTCAATTCATTCTCCCAGAACCTGCCTCTTTCCGCCCCTAAGGCCAAAGTCCCCCCAACTGTGGAAGAAACCAAGGAAGAGATCTCCCATTCCCCGGAAACTCCACTGAAGATCTATCTTGGCTGGCGAGAGATTCTCTCCGGGGGAATCAAAATCCCGAAAGCCGCGAGTAAAGAATTTTCCCGAGCGCGAGAATTCACATTTTCAGACATCGAGGGCGGGAAAGAATACACCGTCTATTATTATCCGTCCTCCGGTTATATCCTGGGTTTGAAAGAGTTCTATGAAGCCCACCATGTTCCACAGGGTGCGAGCCTCACTCTGGAAAAGAAAGATCTGAATCGATTCAATTTCTGGCTGAAGAAGTCGAAGAAGAAGATCTCGGTTTTAAAAGTCAGTTATGACCCCAAAAAAGACGTGATCAGCCAGAACGGCGAAGAAGAATTCACCTTCTCCATCCCGAATAAGATTATTCACCTGGAAAGAGAGACCCTGGTCAAACTTCTCTCCCTGTTTAAAGAAAGGAAGAAACGGGAGCTCCCGGAGCTTCTGGTTTTCGTTTTCAAGAATTTTGCCCTGGAGAGGAAAAAATTCTCGCTTCACTATCTCCGGGCGTATCATCTTGTCGATATTCTGAAACGCACCACCCAGGAGGATGTCGAAAAAGTCTTGCTCTCCACTCCTGAGTTTTCCCAGTCCGAGAAAAAAGCGGGAATCTTTTTCTACCAGGAAAAAATTGAGGAGGAAGAGGAAAAACCCGAAGTGCCTGAAGAAATGCCTCCCGCTGCTCCTGCAGAAGAAAGGATCGAAGAAGCCCCGGCTGTCAGCCCCGGATCAGAGGCCCCTGTGGAAGAAATGCCTCCCGCTCGAGCTGAACCGGAAAGAAAAGAAGAAATAAGAGCCGAAGCGTTTCCCCCGATTGAAAAAGAAAAAATCGAGAAAAAAGAGCCGGAAGAAGCGCCCCCGGCCAGGCGAGAAAAAGTTACGAGGAAAAAAAGAATGCGTCTGGAGGCCGAGAGAGTGCCGCGGGCCAGGCGAGGAACCAAGAGGGTTCTGGAGGAAAGAATCAGTGCTGAAGAATACGAACAGGAGGCTCTTCGGGCCTTAAAGGAAAAAGAGAAAAAAGAAGCCGTGGTCGAAAAAGCAGCCGCCCCTACCCAGGTCAAAGAGAAAAAGGAGAAGCCGGTTGTCACAGAAGAGCCCAAATTCGGTCTTTTCGCGGAAAAGCTCAAAACAGCCTTAGACAAGAAGGGCAAGGAAAA
>JABAOH010005010.1_pt1 | contig 17897 bp, 14 predicted proteins | sample 7062181 | NCBI WGS metagenome assembly JABAOH01 (sample SAMN14538630, study PRJNA623070) | marine sediment metagenome | biome: marine biome [ENVO:00000428]; feature: marine pelagic biome [ENVO:01000023]; material: deep marine sediment [ENVO:00002113]; isolation source: pool of 5 deep marine... | reverse complement strand
ACATCTGGTCCCAGGTGACGGAGAAAATCGCTGATGTGATGCTCGGAGAACTGGGAACAGAGCAGTTGATGACCAAGGAAAATAAAAAGCTTCGCGTGCCAAGTATGAATCCGATTTTCATCATGGCCGACTCTGGAGCTAGGGGAAGTGCACAACAAATCAGGCAGTTGGCAGGGATGAGGGGTCTCATGGCAAAGCCCTCAGGAGAGATTATCGAGACGCCGATCACTGCAAATTTCAGGGAGGGGTTGACCGTTTTACAGTATTTCATATCAACCCATGGTGCCAGGAAGGGATTGGCGGACACGGCCCTAAAAACAGCCAATTCCGGCTATCTCACCCGGCGATTGGTGGACGTGGCCCAAGACGTCATTATCTCTGAATTTGACTGTGAGACCCTCGATGGCATCGAAGCTACAGCCTTGATGGAAGGTGGAGAAATCATTGAAACCCTGGCGGGTCGAATTCTCGGCCGTGTCGCACTCGAAGATATCAAAGACCCGTTCACGGACGAGGTCTTGATGAGGAGCAATGAAGAGATCGATGAGGAAGTGGCAACGCGGATTCTTGATGCGGGTATCGATCGGGTCAAGATTCGGTCTGTTTTGACTTGCAAATCGAGACGCGGTGTCTGTGCCCTTTGTTATGGAAGGGATCTTGCCAGAGGCCGTTTGGTTAATGTGGGTGAGGCCATCGGTATTATTGCTGCCCAATCCATCGGAGAACCCGGGACTCAGCTAACGATGAGAACATTCCACATTGGTGGGACTGCCAGCCGTCGCGCTGAACAGACAGCTTTGGAGTCGAGGATTTCCGGGAAGGTAAAATTTGAAAACCTGAAAACCGTACAAAATAGGGATGGAGATCTCATCGTCATGAACCGAAATGGGGAGATCGCCATTCTCGATGAAGACGATCGGGAGAGACGGCGTTACTCGGTCATCTACGGCGCGAAGCTGAAAATAAAGAAAGATGGCCAAAAGATCAAAGAAGGTCAATTGTTAGCCGAATGGGATCCTTACTCCATACCGATTATGACGGAGGTGGCGGGACGTGTGAAGTTCGGGGACATCATTGAAGGGGTAACGATGCAGGAGAAGGTCGATGACTTCACAGGTCTGTCGCGGAAAGTGATCACAGAACCGAAAGATCCCAACCTTCGCCCAAGAATCTCCATCAAAGACGAGAGGGGGCGGACGCTCCAAATACCGGATTCGGCTTCAGCTGCCAGATACCTTCTTTCTGTCGGATCGAATATCCTCGTGACAGAGGGAGACATGGTCGAAGCAGGTGACGTCCTCGTCAAGATTCCCAGGGAAACGACAAAAACAAAGGACATCACGGGCGGTCTCCCTCGCGTGGCTGAACTCTTCGAAGCACGCAGACCCAAGGAGTTCGCCATCATCAGTGAGATTAATGGAACAGTTTCATTCGGCAAGGATGTGAAGGGAAAGCGGAAGGTTATCATCACCCCAGAGGTGGGAGAACCTCGAGAGTATTCGTTCTCGAGGGACAAGCATATCAGTGTTCACGAAGGAGATGTCATGAGGGCTGGCGAGCCTCTCATGGACGGTCCGGCCAACCCCCATGATATTCTTCGGGTCCTGGGAGACAAGGAGTTGGCGAAGTATCTTGTCGATGAAATCCAGGAGGTCTATAAACTCCAGGGGGTCAGGATCAATGACAAGCACATTGAGGTCATTGTCCGCCAGATGCTGAAAAGGGTCCGAGTCAAAGAAGTCGGCGATACCAGCTTTCTGGTGGACGATCAAGTCGAGAAAACCGTCTTCGAAGAGGAAAATGCACGGGTTCTTGCCCAGGGTGGGAAGCCGGCCATTGCCGAACCACTATTTTTGGGAATTACAAAGGCCTCGCTCATTACCGAAAGCTTCATATCTGCCGCGTCCTTCCAGGAAACGACTAAGGTTCTCACCCAGGCAGCCGTCGCCGGGAAGACTGACCATCTCAGAGGCCTCAAAGAGAACGTGATCATGGGACGCTTGATTCCTGCCGGTACTGGCCTCACCAAGTACAAAGGTGAGAGAGTCCATGTAGAGGGATTCGAGGAAGAGGAGCCTCACGAACGGTATGGCGAGAGTGAAGAACTTCAGTTAGCGGAGTCGTAGTGAAGCATTGCGAGAGAATAGAGAACGGAGACCCCGCCCCGGTCCTACAACGAAGTGGCGGGGTCTCCATTAACCAGGCCAGTCAGCATCGAAACCCTTTCGGATGTCTAAGATGAACTAAGGCGAGACTCCCAAATTCAATCGCATCCCGCTTCTTTCATCCTCCTCAGCAACAGCAGTTCATTGCGAAGACTCAGCATTTCCCACTCAATGATTCCCAGGGACTGTTCCACCTCCCTCCGAGTTTCCTACCCCAAATGAAGGATTTTTTCACCAGTTATAGTATACTGACTATCATGGCCCGTCACATTGAGGATAGCGCGGAACACCTCGAGCACCTTGTGGCCGAGAGAACGGCCAAGTTGATGGAATCGGAGGCCAGGTATCGCAGGCTCTTCGAAGGTTCAAAAGACGGGATCTACATCTCTACAGTAGAAGGCAGTTTCCTGGACGTGAATCAGTCCGCTGTCGAAATGTTCGGCTATGAGAACAAAGAAGAACTTTTGAATATTAACATCCCCCGTGACCTTTACGTAAATCCTGAAGACCGTACGAAAATGAAGAGGGAGATCGAAAAGGAGGGCTTTGTCAAGGAATTTGAACAAAGGCTTAAAAAGAAAGACAGTACCGAGGTATTTGTCCTAATCACATCCAATCTCATCCGCGATTCCCGGGGCAAACCCATCGGCTAGGAAGGCATCATCCGAGATGTTACGGAGAGGAAAAAGCTCGACAGCGAATTGAGAAGGACTCAAGCATACCTCATCCAGGCGGCAAAAATGAGAGCCCTAGGAGATCTGGTCTCCGGCGTTGCTCACGAGCTTAACAATCCCTTGATGGCTTCAGATACCATTCTTCACGTCATCCATGAGAGCCTCCAGAAGACCAACCCCAATAAAACCCGGGTTGAGCTCGTCCAGGAATGTAATCGACGGATGGGAAAAATTATCAACCACCTCAGGGAATTCTCCCGCCAAACTCAAGCAAAGCCTGAACCTCCCGATATTCATGTTTCTATCCAGAATGCCCTTATGATCATTGAGCAGCAACTTCTCAACGACAACATCTCTACGATCAAGAAGTTGACCCCGAATCTACCAAGGGTCCTTGGGGACCCGAATCAGTTGGAACAGGTATTCCTCAACCTCATTTCTAATGCTCGCGACGCCATGGCGGCCCAAGAACGACGGAGGGAGCTGACCATTCAAACCGATCTCGCAGGGACAAAGGATCAGCCGGAAGTGCGGATCACATTTACGGATTCGGGAAGAGGGATCCCCAAAGACGTCATTGAAAAAGTCTATGAACCATTTTTCACAACCAAGGATGTCAAGAAGGGGATGGGGCTCGGTCTGTCTATATGTTATGGCATCATAGAGAACCATGGCGGGCGCATCGAGGTTGAGAGTCGGGAAAGGGAGGGAACAACTTTAACGATTTTCCTACCTGGATTTCAAGGAGGTAAACATGGCAAAACGAATTCTCGTCGTTGACGACGATGAACTGGTTCTTGCCGCCTTGGTCGAGCTTTTCTCACCCAAGGGATGGGAAGTCATCACAGCCCCCGGTGGACCTCAGGCCCTGGAAAAGTTCGAAAAAAACCGCTTCGATCTCATCATCATCGACATTATCATGCCCGGAATGGACGGATATCAACTCTGTCAGAAGGTCCGGACGATGGAAGAATATGCAGAAATTCCCATCGTTATGCTTACCGCGAAAAGCATCGAAGAGGACCAGAAACGGGGATTAGAAACTGGCGCCAATCTATTTCTCCCGAAGCCAATCTCACCCCAGCGCCTCCTTGACCTCATCGAAGCAACCCTCAAGAGGGGTTCAGAAGTCAAAAGTCAGAAGTCAGAATGAGGAGTGCAAATCGATTAACCTTTAACCTTCCCCTTTAGCCTTGTGTCCGTAACATGGGTGCACTCGTGAGCTACAAAGACAGCCTGAGAATGCCAGACCTATTTGCATAAACGCTTCCTCAAACGTCCCTCAGGGGCATGAATATCCACAAAACTGAGGAAACTCCATACCCATCTGGTACTCCAGATCCCAGAAGTCTTGACAGGTTCTTCAGACTTGTTTATTATGAATTGCTTGGAAAAATAATGAGTTGTGTCCAGGTGGCTCCTTCGGAGCCGAAGAGGGAAGACGGTGAGAATCCGTCGCGGCCCCGCCGCTGTGATCCCGCCCCGTTTCGGAGGAGGGGAGAAAAGAATTCTCTTCACTGCTAAGACTGCTCACTGGGGATTGAAGCCACTGCTCCGCTGAGGGCGGAGTGGGAAGGCGACCTGAAGAATCGGGAGAGCCAGAAGACCTGCCTGGACATGCTTCACAATTGTCTCCGAGGGGTGAGACGGTGAAGAGTCTCATAACCTGTTGATCCGGTTGCCCTTTGGGGACCGGCTTTTTTGTTGGAAAATGCCATGTTGAACCTCGTCGCGAGGGGGGGACCGATCATGTATCCCCTTCTCCTGTGTTCCATTGTATCTGTGGCCATTATTATTGAGCGCGCTATCTTCTGGCTTCGCATGACTCGTCGGAGTGATAGGGACCTTGTCTTTAGGATACTCGAGCTTGCCGAGCGAGGTGCATACGATGTCGCCTATGAGGCTGGGAAAGGGTCGAGAGATTATATTGTCAGAATGCTCACCAACGGAATTGCTCACCGAAACTACTCCCTGCCGCGAGCTCTTGAAATGGGCGCAGATGAGGGACTTAAAAGGATGAAGCGGTATCTCAACATCCTCGATACGATCATCACCGTAGCTCCCCTTCTCGGCATCTTCGGCACAGTTTTGGGTATCATCAACTCCTTCGATATCCTCGGACTTGCCCAGATTGCACAGCCCCAAGTGGTCACAAAAGGAATCGCACAGGCATTGATCACCACGGCAACGGGGCTGGCGGTGGCTATTGTCACCCTGATTCCATACAATTACTTTTTGTCTCGGATCGATTATTTCTCAAAGGAGATGGAGAAATTCGCGAGCAGCCTAGAAATCACCTTTGAAAAAGGTCAGAACCTGGAAGGGGGGGCAGAAGCTTAGGAGAGCACCTAATATGCGACTTAACCAAAAGTCACAGAAACGCGCCCGAATCGAGATCATCCCTCTTATCGATTGCATGTTTCTCCTTCTGGTATTCTTTATCTATTCCATGCTCTCCATGACAGTCCATCGCGGAATTCAAGTAAATCTCCCTGCTTCTCAGACAGGACAGATCGAGAGGCGCGATTATATCTCGATCAGCATAACCGAGGATGAGAGAATATTCTTGAACAAACAAGAGATGTCCCTTTCAACTCTCCTGGATAATCTCAAAGCAAGAACAGAGGAAGATCCCGATCAGCCGGTGTTTATCAATGCGGATCAAACTGTCCGTTATCAAATGATCATCGATGTTCTGGATAAAGTCAGAACGGCAGGATTGAGAAGCGTTTCCTTGGCAACACGAGAAAACCCTGATGCACCGTGACATCGTTTTAGGCATCGTATTCTCCATTTTGTTCCACGGCACGCTACTGTGGTTGGGCCCCCGCATTCAGGAGGACTCTACCCGTGCCAGATCTATCCGTAAAACGCTTGATCTCTCAATCATGACGATTTACACCCATCGCGAAGACTCTGGCAAAAAAGCCTCTCAAAAGACTCGCCGAATCGCTCCGAGCCGGATACCTCCCCGCTCTCCTGTTCGACCCGTATTTGCAAAAACAGACAACATGGCGGCAAGGGGAGTCACGGAAAAGGTCAAAACACCTGAGAAGGCGCTCGAGAGCCGCGAAGTCGTCCGGAGGCCCCCGCTTCTTGAGCACCTTCCCGCTCCAAAACCGGTCTGGAATGCCCGGGTGATCGTCAAGGATACCAGCCCGAGCAGCCAGTCCCTCGCGAGTCTGAGGGCTCCCCTGGCCGCTCTCAAGCAAGAGCCCGTCCTAGATAGCGATGCGCCTTCTTTCGGGATTTTACGGCCTATCGAATGGATGGACGACACCTCCCAGCCTCCCCTCAGGGAGGCTACAGATGGCAATCTTGTTACCCCACCGCAGCAACTTCGCATGTCAACAAAGCCTCTACACGAAGGGGAACTTGGTTCTCGGATTTCCCATGAAACCCAAGGGCCGAGTCGCCCTGACGATCAAATTATAGAGGCCGTTCCTGATTACGCCGTAAATCCAAAACCCCTATACCCGAAGCTGGCAGTCCTGAGGGGGCAAGAGGGAACCGTCACCCTCTTGGTAGAGGTTTTGCTCGACGGTTCGGTGGGTGAGGTTGAGATTTTCGAATCATCAGGCTATGTCATCCTGGACCGTTCTGCCCTGAAAGCCGTCCAGAAGTGGCGATTCAAGCCTGGAACAAGAATGGGGAAGCCTCTGACAATGAAAGTCAAGGTTCCCTTGGTTTTCAGACTAGGCAAGGATTTGAGTGGCTAGGATCCGTTTTCGAATTCCAACAATTCTCATCAGGCTGGCATCGGTGTACTCGCTTTTGGGAGTTTTTCTGGCTGCGCCGACTCTTGTCCATCCTGAGGAACGCACCTTTAGGGACGCTATAGGCAGATCTGTGAGGGTTTCCTATCCTCCAAAAAGGATCGTTTCTCTCGCTCCAGATATTACGGAAACCCTCTTTGTTCTGGGCCTTGACGGAGAGATTGCTGGCGTGACCCGTTTTAGCGATTTTCCATCGGCAGCCAAAGGGAAACCCAAAGTTGGGTCCTATGTTGCTATCAACACTGAGGCTGTCATCGACCTTCAACCTGATCTCGTTATCGGTACGGGCGCGGGCAACTCAAGAATTCAGGTTGAAAAGCTCTGGCGCATGGGTCTTCCCGTGTTCGTCGTCTATCCAGAAAACTTTCCCGACATTCTTGAGACGATTCATCTCATTGGGAGGGTCGTCGGAAGAGAGGAGAGCGCAAGTCAGACAGTCGCACAAATGAAGCTTCGAATACAAGAGGTTCGCCGACGCGTCGAGGGACGCAAAAAGCCCACTGTATTCCTTCAGATTGGCAAAGGTCCCCTCTTCACGGTCTCGAATGGGAGCTTTGCCAATGATCTCATTACAATGGCTGGAGGCGAAAACATAGCTCGGGATGCGAAAATCCCCTACCCGAGTTACAACCTAGAGGAAGTCATTCTCAAGGCTCCCGAAGTGATCATCATCAGCTCCATGTATAGGGAGGGCGATCACTCTCGCTGGCTTGACGATTGGAAGAAATGGACCGTCCTTCCGGCCGTGAAGAACAACAGGCTGTACATGATCGATTCGGATCTCATCGACCGGCCCTCTCCGAGAATTGTCGAGGGCCTAGAACAAATGGCCCATATGTTACATCCGGAAGCTTTCAAAAAATAGACCATGTATCTACCACAGAAACGCAGAGACGCACGTTTTCCGTTTGTCGGGACACCGCGACAAACGGAAAACACCAACCCGACCGGGCGTAGCCCATTGTTTCTTGTTCGCCGGGACCGTTTTTTGCCCGTCCCAGTCTCTCGATCGCCAAAAGAGAAGAACCTCTATCCACTCCGTATCTCTTTGGTGGATAAATGTTACCATAATTAGGCTACTGCAAACCTGGACGCGAGTAGTAAGCTGAGATGATTGCCACCCTGAGAAAATTTCTCGCCGTAAATGTCATACTTCTATTTGCTCTACTGCTGATCATGTTGATCTGTCTTTCTTTCGGCACGGTCCGCATCGGGCTGTCCGATGTGTTCAGGGCTCTTGTTTCGGGTCTGAGGGATGGCGACCCAGGCGGTGGACAGGGTTACTTCACGATCATTCTCTCGATCCGGCTTCCCAGAATCCTCTTGGCAGCTGTTGTTGGAGGCGCCCTCTCGGTGGCGGGATCTATATTTCAAGCCCTTCTGAGGAATCCCCTGGCCGATCCTTACATACTCGGCGTCTCGAGCGGTTCAGCCGTTGGAGCGGTTCTGGCTATGATGCTGGGGTTGGCAGCAACGTCTTTGGGACTCCCTCTGGCTTCCTTCTTGGGAGCCATCGGAACGGTATTGATCGTTTTTAATGTGGGTAGAATGGGCCGAAGAGTCCACACGAATACACTGCTTTTGGCTGGAGTCATTATTAACGCCTTTTTCGGTGCAGTTCTCATGTTCCTGATTTCTATTTCAAAAACGGAAGCCCTTCACAGCATCATTTTCTGGCTGATGGGTGACTTTAGTTTCGCCGACTATCGAGGATTGACATTAGCCTCCCCCTATGTGCTCACGGGAGCCCTCTTGGCTTACTTCCTTGCTCGGCGCTTAAATCTGATCGTGGCGGGAGAAGACGAGGCCTCACAACTTGGAGTCGACGTGGAGCGAGTCAAGAAGTACGCCTATGCCTTGGCTTCTCTGATTACAGCCGCTGCCGTCTCGGTCTGTGGGTTGATCGGGTTTGTAGGTCTCATGATTCCCCACATGATCCGGCTGATCCTGGGGTCTGACCACAGACTCCTAATCCCTGCCGCTGCTCTGTGGGGGGCGGGGTTCCTCGTGATTTGTGACACCCTCGCTCGGTCCATTTTGGCTCCCATGGAACTGCCAGTTGGCGTGGTTACAGCCGCTTTTGGGGCACCATTCTTCATCTATCTCCTAAAGACTCGGAGTATGTGAATTCTGACTCCTGATTACTGCCTTATCATGATTCAAGCCGAAGACCTATCATTCCGATACGATGGCGATTGGGTTCTGCGCGACCTCGCCTTCAGTGTTCAAAAAGGTGACTTTTTGGGCATCGTCGGCCCTAACGGGACCGGCAAGACCACCCTTCTAAAGCTTCTCTATCGATTGATGACACCTCAGAGGGGCCGGGTTCTCATCGAGGGGAAAGACTTAACGCAGATGACCCGAAAAGAAATATCGAAAAAGATTGCGGTCGTCTCGCAGGAAACCCAGATCAATTTCCCCTTTGTTTCCCTTGAGATCGTCTTGATGGGGCGGTCTCCCCATTTGAAAGGTCTTCAGTTTGAAAGGAAGGGAGATTTTGAAATCGCTCGAAAGGCAATGGAGCTAACCGATACATTTCACGTCGCTCACAGGTCCTTCAACGAACTCAGCGGTGGCGAAAAGCAGATGGTTTTCATTGCCCGTGCGTTGGCCCAGGAAACCGATTTGATTCTTTTTGATGAACCTACGGCCAATCTTGACATCCGCCACCAAGTGATCTTCTACGATTTGATGACCACCCTCAATATTGAGAACGGGATTACCGTGATTACTGTGAGCCACGATATCAACCTAGCCTCAGAGTTCTGCAAAAACATTGTTCTTCTTAATCAGGGGAGGGTATTTGCGTTAGGAAAGCCAGACGAGGTCATAACAAAGGCCAACATCGAGGCAGTCTATCAAACGCCTGTCCTTGTCGATCAGAATCCCGAAACCAGCGCTCCTAGGGTGACCTTACTCAGGGGGAAAACCACTCCCTAGGTCTCTGTCACAACATGGAAGTTACAGCCGTCCAAAGATGAAAGACTCTAGAAGCTGTTGACAGAGATAATTAGCAAAAAGGACCGATCAAATCTTGCTATCTCATCCCATAAGTCTCCAACCCATCTTAATGCTTACCCTTGTCAGATATTTTGCAGTCCTGCTTATTTGCACTGGAAGTAAACAGTTTCAGGCGTCGACGAGAAGCGGCGATTGCATCTCCGTCAGAATCGAAGCGCTGGGACTCAGGATCTGAAATGAGTATCTGAGCTTATTTGAGGGGTGATAAAGCCAACATGTGTAGCAATGATCGAAACTTGCCCTGGCCTCCTCACAAATTCAACTTCAACTCAGAAACTGACGTCGACGCTGGACCCGTTTTCGGGGCCAGGTCAGGTGTTCAACTTCCCCTCACAGCTCTGTCTCACCAAATCAGTATTGTGAGTTTACCCTCGCCAGAGCAAAACTTGATAAGACATCCAAAACAGAAGGAGCCTGATCTTGCGTAGAGGAATCTCCATGACTGTCGGATTTTCCTTGACACTCAGCTGCCTCCACATTTACACTAATTCTACCCAAGATAGGAATTCTTATGTTTCAAAAGGAGGAGAACCATGAAAAAGGGGGGTATTCTGTATCTTACGTTTTTCCTACTGGTCGTGGCTCTGGCGCCGGTAGGGACTGATTCTGCAGGGGCACAGGATCTTCGGGCGAAAAGTCTCATCGTAGCCAATTCTGCGTTGCCTCAGAGCCTTGACCCAGCAGTCGCTTATGATCCTTGGTCCACCATTTACAACTCAGGAAGCTATGAGACGTTAGTGCGTGCAAAGCGAGTTGGGGGCGGATTCGAGCCTGTTTTGGCGACCAAGTGGGAGTCCAATGAAGATGGTACAATCTGGACTTTCCACCTCAGGAAGGGGGTTAAGTTTCACGACGGAACTCCTTTCAACGCTGAAGCGGTCAAGTTTTCCATCGACCGAGTGATGGCCGTGAACAAAGGTCCTGCCTGGTTTTACGGACCGGTCAAAGAGATCGAAGTCGTGGACGAACACACCGTCCGATTCATGCTCTCGGAACCCTACGCACCTTTCCTGGGCGTCATGGGGGCTGCATACGGGTCTCTGATCGTCAGTCCCACTGCTGTTAAAGAACACGTCAAGGAGGATGACCCCCATGCTGAGAGATGGATGCAGGACCACATGGTCGGCACAGGCCCGTATGTCCTCCAGGACTGGGTCAAGGGCCAGATGGTTCGTTTGGAGAGATTTGATGGCTACTGGGGGGGATGGACCGGCAACCACCTTGACCGCGTTATCATCCGCTTCGTTACGGAACCTGCAACCCAAAAGTTGATGCTAGAAAAGGGCGAGGTCGATATCGCGAATAATCTGACCCTGGAAATGCTGGAGAAGCTTACCGACTCTCCTGCCGTGAACGTCGTGGAAAGTCCCGAGGCCCTGAACATCATGTACGTCATCCTGAACTGCCAAAAGGAACCCACATCGAACAAGCTCGTGCGGAAAGCTATCTCATGCGCTCTTGACTACGACAGTGTGGTCAAGGTGATCTACGGTGGGCATGCCCGCCGGCAGCGTGGTCCCCTGCCGCGCATTCAGTGGGCCTTTGACGAATCCGTACCCATGTATAAGCGGGACCTCAAATTGGCTCGTGAGTATTTGCAAAAGGCAGGCTACCCAGAGGGATTCTCGATGACCTACGCCTACTTCAGTGAGGGAGGGGAACATTTGCGGAAACAGGCTGAACTATTTCAGAGTAACATGGCCGACATTGATATCCGCGTCGAGTTACAACCGATGGTCCTCGACCCCTTCATCACCATGGGAACCGGAACGGCAGAGGAGCGGACAGAGGCTTTCTCGACCGACTGGTACCCCGACTTCGACCATCCAAGCACGTGGCTGGATAACTTCTTTCATTCGTCAGGCGTCTTTCTGAGTACCCTTCTGTCCAATGCCGAACTGGACAAGGTTCTTGATGAGGCTCGTCAAACCCATGACCCAGACAAACAAATCGCGCTTTACAAGAAAGCCCAGGAGATCATCATTGAGGAAGCCCCGGCCCTTTTCTTGGCCGACATCAGCTACCGCGTTGCTATGAGAAAGGAAGTCAAGGGTTTCCAGTTCCATCCTCTGTACTCGAACATCTTCAACTTCTATAACATGTACTTGGAACAGTAGGCCCAATTAGGCCTCATGAGTCTGGCGAAATACGACAGATCGCTCGAAGATAAGTCGCTTCCGGTCCGCGAGAGAAGCCGGTAGGCCTTTCTCGCGGACATAATTTCGATTCAGCGATAATCCGCTCACACAACCGTTTAAACTCTCCCCTCGGGGTCTTTGTCTCCCCTCTCTCGCGAGAGAATGCTTTGATGGGTCGAACGAAACCCTGAGAGCCGGGGACAGGCCTCTATAGAACGATACACCAGATCTGGTAGGACCGAGGACGGCGCCAGCTTAGGGGCCACCTGTAAGATCTTTTATGATAAAGGAAAGAGATCTCAATCTCAACTGACGGCTGCACGAGTGGCCGGACGGCTAACTTCATGAAGCTCCGGTACTTTATCTTGAGGCGACTCATCATGCTGGTCCCCGTTCTGCTGGGTGTCTCAGTGGTCATGTTCTTCATTACTCACGTGGTCCCCAGTTCCCCTGCCCGCCTGATTGGAGGTCCCCATGCTACAGAGGAGACGATTCGCCAGATCGAGAGCGAGCTAGGTCTCGACAGGCCTCTGCACCTTCAGTATGGCATCTACATACGAAAGGTACTCTCGGGCGACTTCGGCATCTCAATCCACAGCCGAAACCCCGTGATCGAAGACCTGAAGAACTATTTCCCTGCCACTTTCGAACTAACCTCCCTGGCCATGCTGATTACTCTGATCATAGGCATTCCTCTGGGTGTATTCTCGGCCACCCACAAGGACAGGGCTGCCGACCATGCCACCCGTCTGTTCTCTCTTTCCGGGGTGGCCATGCCATTATTCTGGCTCGGTCTTCTTTTGCAACTCCTTCTGAGCAGCTATTTCAAGCTCTTGCCGGTAGGAGGCCGAATTGACCCGTTGGTTACTTTGCTTCACCCCATCCGTCACATGAGTGGTCTCTACCTGATCGACACGCTTATAACCGGCAACTGGCCAGCATTCAAGAGCGCCGTCCTTCACATCATTCTCCCCACCACGACGCTCGTCTACTTCCTGCTGGCCACTCTGACACGGATGTCTCGGTCAAGCATGTTGGAGATTCTCAGGCAAGATTACATTCGCAATGCCATGGCTGACGGTCTTCCTGAGAAGACGATCTTCTACCGGTATGCCTTAAGGAATGCACTCATTCCGACTGTCACCATTGCTGGCCTGACCTACGGATTGCTTCTGGGAGGCGATTTCCTCGTCGAGATAATCTATAGCTGGCCGGGGCTCGGGTTTTATGCTGTGGGTTCGATGGCCTCTCTCGACTTTCCGGCCATCATGGGGGTGACCATGCTCGTAGCCGTCATCTTCGTTACCGTCAATCTGATCGTCGACATTCTTTACGCCGTCCTCGACCCGCGCATTCGATACGGGTGATGTGATGAGGCTCATTGAAGTTTTGATAAGGAGGCGGTCCTCCCTGAATAGTTTTAGAGACACCCACGCTCATCAGTTACGGGAGCTGCGTTTCATCCTACACCAGTTGCGGCGCAGTCCTCTTTCTCTGGCGGGAATCGGGATCATCCTCACCCTCGTCTGTCTCGCCGTGTTCGCTCCCTACATCGCGCCCTATCCCGGCGACGCCTTCTACGACATGCACCCTGACAAGAAACTTTTAGCCCCGCAGAAAGGACACTGGTTGGGAACGGACGATTTCGGCCGTGACATGTTGAGCCGCATCGTATTCGGCACACGGCTTTCCTTGATGATCGGCATTTACGTGACAGGCCTGGCGGTCATGGTGGGGGTCCCACTGGGCGCAATTGCCGGCTTGAGCGGTGGCAGACTGGATGAGGTAATCATGCGGGTCACGGACATCTTCCTCTCCTTTCCACCGCTGGTGCTAGCCATGGCGATCTCGGCCGCCCTTGGACCGAATTTGATCAACGCCATTATCGCCATCTCTGTCACATGGTGGCCCTGGTACACGCGAATCGTACGGGGACAAACACTCTCACTCCGGGAACAACCCTTTATCGAAGTAGCGCGAGCTCTGGCCGTGAGCAAACGAAGAATCGTTTTCCGGCACCTGATCCCCAATAGTCTGGCACCTGTGACTGTCCAGGCATCCTTGGATGTGGGGTACGCCATCCTATGGACGGCCGCCTTAAGCTTTGTCGGTCTAGGAGCCAAACCTCCCGTGGCCGAATGGGGGTTGATGATTGCCATCGGGCGTCGCTACCTGCCAGACTCATGGTGGTACGCGACCTCCCCTGGTTTGGCCATCATGATCACGGTGTTGGGATTCAACCTGCTCGGCGATGGTTTACGAGACGTTTTGGACCCACGCCTTCGCCGCTAAAAGCACCTAGGAACCAAGATGGGCGACCTATTGCTTCGCGTCAAGGACCTATACACCCACTTCTATACGTTCGAGGGGACAGTGAAAGCGCTGGACGGCATCAGCCTTGAGCTCAAGCGTGCTGAGACGTTGGGTCTAGTGGGGGAGACTGGTTGTGGCAAATCGGTGACCGCCCTTTCCATTTTGGGGCTCATCCCCTGTCCACCCGGCAAAGTAGAAGCTGCAGAGATCTGGTTCGATGGGGTAGATCTCCTGAAACTCGACAAGGAGGAGATGCGTGCAATTCGTGGGAAAAAAATCGCCATGATCTTCCAGGAACCAGCCACTGCCTTGAATCCGGTGTTCCCTGTGGGAGAACAGACTGCTGAGATCATCCGGATCCACAAGCAGGTGAGCAAGCGCGAGGGTATGCAGAAGGCCGTAGAGATGTTCCACCTGGTCGGAATTCCGGATCCGGATCGCGTGAGCAAGAAGTATCCCCACGAACTCAGCGGGGGGATGAACCAACGCGTCATGATCGCTGCCAAACTCTCTTCCAACCCGGCTCTTCTCGTTGCTGACGAGCCAACGACCGCTCTGGATGTGACGGTTCAAGCTCAAATCCTCCAACTCATGAAAGGGCTCGTGCAACGATTCAGGACAGCCGTCATCTTCATCACTCATGATCTGGGAGTCGTTGCAGAGATCTGCGACCGGGTGGCCGTAATGTACGCAGGAGTGATCGTTGAATCCTCGAAGACGAGAGTTTTGTTTGAAAACCCGCGACACCCGTACACCCGTAGCCTTCTGCAAGCCATTCCCAAATTAGTTGAAAGGATTGACCGTCTTCCCGTCATCTCAGGCACGGTCCCGAGCCTAATCAATCCCCCTTCCGGCTGCCGATTCCATCCGCGTTGCTCCCTCGCTGATAGCCCCTGCAAGGTTGAGAAACCGTCACCGACCAGTGTGGAAGCCGAGCATTGGGTTAGCTGTTTCCGATACGACCAAGGAGACTGATTGATGTCACATAACCTGCCTACTCTTCTGCAGGTTAATAACCTCGTAAAGGATTTCCCTATTCGCGAAGGGGTGTTTAGAAGAGTTGCTGGAAGCTTACGTGCCGTAGACCGAGTCACTTTCTCCATCGACGAAGGGGAAACCCTGGGACTGGTGGGTGAATCAGGGTGTGGCAAGACGACCGTCGGGAGAGCCATCCTTCGACTCGTCGAACCCACAGCAGGCCTGGTGATCTTTTCCGGGGATGATTTGCTCAGCCTCTCTCCGCGGGAGATGGACGAAAGGAGAACGAACATGCAGGTGGTCATGCAAGACCCGATCTCATCGCTCGACCCTCGCATGTCAATCAAGGACATCGTAGCGGAACCTTTTGTGGCCCACGGTCGACTGAAAGGACAGGCCCTAAGGGATCGCGTTGCTGCTCTCCTCGAGATGGTCGGAATGGCCCCACAGCATCTCTGGCGATATCCCCATGAGTTGAGCGGAGGCCAACGCCAACGGATTAACATCGCCCGTGCTATAGCCCTGAGCCCGAGGTTCCTGGTGCTCGATGAGCCAACGTCCGCCCTCGACGTTTCGGTTCAGGCCCAGATCCTCAACCTCCTGGCCGACCTACAAAGAGATATGAAGCTCACCTATCTCTTCATCTCTCACGACCTGAGCGTGATCAAACATGTGAGCCATCGTATCGCTATCATGTATCTGGGACGTGTTGTCGAGATCGGCCCCGTTGACGAGGTCTACGATAATCCGGCCCATCCCTACACCCAAACCCTCTTGGCTGCAATCCCCGCCATAGACCTTGACCGTAAGAGGAAGCGCTTTTTGATCAGCGGAGAGATGCCGAGCGCTTTAACTCCACCCCCAGGCTGCCATTTTCACACACGCTGCCCATTGGTGCAGGAGACCTGCCGAAGGGTCGAACCGGCGAAAGCGACGATCGGGAAAGAACACAGCGCCTCGTGTCACCTCTTGAGATGACCCCTTGGCTGTCATAATACGGGAAAGGTCTTCGCCGACGGGTATTACCCTATCACACGGCTCTACATTACAGATGGCCGCCTTTTTCTTTCAGCTTCGTATGAGCCTACTTGCAGTTTTGGAGGGATAGACTTGCTCACCTGATTTGGGTCGTAATCCAAATACAGGTATGCATCATATTGGACATCCTTTGTGAGTCTATTGTACATTAGTTTCTTGAAGAATTGTGCCTGTTATGACGTCACGAGGCTCAGAGCAATGGATACCAAGTGCAGGGCCCTCCTAATCCTATCTTCACCATGTCAGTATTCTTTCCCATGTGTGAATAGCGTTGAGAATTGTCCCCGCACATCCCGTTTTGGAGGGAAAGGACTCGATGGTGAAACACAATGAAAACAAACGAAGGCACCATGAGGATTGAAGGCTACGACGTTTGGTACCGGTGGGTTGGCACAGGTGCGACGCCTCTGCTGGTTCTACATGGAGGTCCCGGCGCAGGGCACGACTATATGGAATCGTTGGAGCGGCTTTCGACTGGACGGCCCGTCATCTTCTACGATCAACTCGGATGCGGAAAATCAGCTCAGCCCGACGAAGCCTCACTGTGGAGAATCGGACGCTTTGTCAAAGAGGTCGGTGAGGTACGACAGGCGCTGAAGTTGGACAAAGTGCACTTGTTGGGACACTCATGGGGAGGATGGTTGGCCATTGATTACATGCTCACGAAGCCTCAAGGGGTGATCAGTCTGACTCTTGCCAGCACCTCAGCAAGTGTTCAAGAATTCGTTACCGAAGCCTCAAGGTTAAAGATGGCATTGCCTAAGGAGATGCGCGAAATCATGAAACGCTGCGAGAGTTCAGGCGACTTCGAGAATTCCGAATATGAGGGTGCAGTCATGGAATTCTATCGGCGTCATCTTTGCAGGCTAAACCCATGGCCTGACTCACTGATGCGCTCTTTTCACAACCTAGACGGTAACGCGGTGTACGCTACGATGAACGGCCCTAACGAATTCATGGTGACCGGAAATCTCAAGAATTGGGATCGCATTGCGCGCCTCGGTGAGATTACGGTTCCAACACTCATCACGGTTGGTCGCTTTGACGAGATTGCTCCGGCTTGCTCTGAGACACTGCACAGGGGCATAGTTGGTTCTGAATTAAAGGTCTTTGAGCAGAGTTCGCATATGGCTCATCTGGAGCAGCCGGACGAATACATACAGACGCTTGCTGATTTTCTATTCGGAGTTGAGGCTTCATGTGGGTAGGCGAATGCCATGTAACGCTTGACTACGAATAACCTGCCAACCCGTATCGTCGAGTTCAGAAGTGAGATTTTATTACGATTCTATCTGGTTTTTTTTCAACGATTTTACATTCCGTCAAGCCTTGTGTTTCCTTGTGTAACCAAAGAGTTGAATCCCTCCTTTGGGGGTCGATTGGGCTACTGATTTCCTGAGAAGTTAGGGTCTTCCAACAGATTTCTTCATTGACCCTATTCTAGGTCTCGTGTGATTGACGGCGTTGAATTCCAAATCAGTGCCCGTGGCGTCACCCTAAGACTGACAATTTTCGAATGAACACCTACCTCTCAACCTCGCTTGATCCCCTTGAGCAGCCACGCCCCACTCTGGTTGTTTTCAGAATACAGCGCCACTTAGTTCGCCATTCAAGCCTCCGTTTTTCCGGTAGTGAACTAATCCAAGCCGCGGGTTGGTAATTGCAGTATGATCAGGTTTTTCCAATAGTCCAAGTCTCAAGAATCGAGCATACCAGGGGAACTTCCGCCTAGGCGCCGGGTAGAAGGGGCCACCGTATTGGGGCCCCAACCCCCTCAGAACGTAGCGTGCGAAT
>JABAOH010032041.1_pt2 | contig 17900 bp, 12 predicted proteins | sample 7062181 | NCBI WGS metagenome assembly JABAOH01 (sample SAMN14538630, study PRJNA623070) | marine sediment metagenome | biome: marine biome [ENVO:00000428]; feature: marine pelagic biome [ENVO:01000023]; material: deep marine sediment [ENVO:00002113]; isolation source: pool of 5 deep marine... | reverse complement strand
AGGCTTCGACGGTATTTTTTTGACGTGCTTTTTCCCAATTACTTTTTTCGCCGGCACAGGCGGCTGTAAATAAAAGGGCAGCCGCTGCCAATACATACCCCAAAGAACGAAACATGTTATTTTGAAAATACATTTCAATCACCATATCATAAACGTATTTTATATGAAAATCGCCGGTTTTTCAAGTGAATGAATTTCTTGCCTGGCCCTTTTTTAAGAATAGGTGGTTTCGACATTGAAAAAATATGGTTTATATTTTATAATTCACCCATGGTTCCAAAAAAGGTTAAAATGAATTTCCATACATTTTTTCCAATGCACTTCGTCAGGGAGAACATTATACAGAGGAGAATTCACCGCTGCCGGTGCCCGTTGGCCATCGTTTCTATGGCACGGGTCCGGGTCATCCGTTGTATCTTTACAGCTTTTGCGGCCTATGGGGTTTCACTCCCTGCCCGGCTGCACACCCGGGCCGTCAAGCAGCGGAAACAGGAAGAAAAATTTTCTACCCGGGAACTTCGCCAGTTACGTGCCTTAAGTCCGGAAAAGTATTCCCGGTTGATTATCACAAAGGAAATAAGTGGGAAATAAAATGATTTCCCGGTTACATAAAAAAGATATCCTGTCAGCCAGGATAAAAATTCAACCAAGGAGAGTGTGATGAAAAAGCTTATTATTGCAAATCTTTGCCTTTTATTGCTGCTGGTATTCACATATTGCAATGAAAGCAGCAGTCAAGAAACAGTAGCTGTTAAAAAAGATGTAACTGCTAAACAGGATGTGAAAAGTGAAAAACTCAAAACGGCCACTTCTCTATTCCATAAAAAGAAAAAACTTTCACAAGAAAAAAGAAAAACGGCCTATGAAGTAAACGTTGACTTGACAGATAGTAACGGTATGAAAACAAAGGTTTCCAACCTGAAAGCCTATATGAAAGATTCCTGTAAAGGAATGATGTATTACCTTGGAGTTGCAACGAAAACGGAATTTTCCTGGGATTTTATTCCTATAGATACCGGTGATTATATCGTCAATGTCCCCTTTGAAATTATTCAAAAAATTAAAGTAGAAAAGAAAAAGGACCCGAAAAAAACATGGAGAATAAACTATATTTACAACCTATTCCTTTCCGATGGTAGTGTGATAAAAGGAGAGACCAAAAGGATAACTGAATTTAAAGGTGATACGGATTTGGGTAAGTTCTCCGTATCTAAAGCAAATGTCAAGGAAATTCTATTCAATCATACGCCCGCTTTAAACTTCAATGCTGAACTGAAAGGGAAGAAAAATGCAGTTTTGGAGCTGTCTGATAAAAGTCAGTTGTCTTTAGAAGGTGCCTCATTTGTAAAAGATGTAAAGAATAGAAATGGTTGTTTCCTGAGAGAAACATTTCCAAATGAGATGATATTTGATACCGGGGCTTCTCAATACACGATTGTTTGGGACAAAATTGCATCTATCGTTTTCCAAAAATTAGAAAAATCCTATGAGAAAAAATTTAAGCTCATTTCTAAAAATGGTAATGAATATTTGGGTACTGCCAGGGAGTTGACTGGAATTCAAGGGGCAGCCGTTATAGGAGGTTTTAAACTCAGGTTGACAATTCCATTTAATTCAAAAGCCCTCAGGGTTATATTTTAAGTTTTCGCTGGAGTTATTAAAGATGTCTTATTTGAAAAAATTGTTTAGGGGGTTATGGTGTATTTTAATAGCCATTACCCTTCTTTTTGGGGCCGCCTGTTCCAGCATAGAAAGCGACTGGGAAGAGGCCTGTAAAAAAAATACGGTTAAGGCTTATAAACACTTTTTAGATACACATCCCAAAGCGTCAGAATTAATTAGAAAAAAAGCACGGGAGAGAATGGCATGGGAAACAGCCAAACAAATAGATACTCCTGGAGCATATGTGATATTTGGTAATATGTACCGGGAAAGTGAATTTAGGGATGAATGCGAAGAAAGATTAAATTGGGCTTACACCAGGAAAAACAATACCATAAAAGCTTATGAAAAATATTTATCAGGACATCCGAAAAGCAAATTCGCCCCAAAAGCCAAAGAGCAATTAAAAGAGATGTATAGAAAAATGGAAACCCACTGGCAGGAAGCAGTAAAATCAAACAGCTATGAATTATATGCATCCTTCATCCGAAAATATCCTTCAGTGCTCCGGGTCTATGAGGCCCACAACCGGTTAATGCCCATTGCTGAAAAGAAGTGGGGGACTCTACTAAAAAAATTAAGAAACGTAAATCAAACGGGAAAACGGGCATTAAGCAGCTTACCCACAGACTTTCACCTGGTACTTATTCCTCGATTAAAACGGCTGCTTTTCATACAAGAGTATATTCGTCCCGGGAGCCTCAGCGAATCGTCTCAAAAGCCCAATCTTTATATCATATATGATTATAAACGAGGGAAAGATTTAGGTTTTACCTCCAGTTATAGTACAATAGCCACATCCCGTTCAACTCAAGAAGTCCGGGTTAATGCGAAACTAATATTTTCGGAGAGAAACACCCCCGAAGTGATAGGCACGTTTACCGGTCTGGGAGGCGCAGGTTCAAGTACTTTTGAGGATATTGTTAAAAATGCATTTAAAAAATTTAAGAAATTAGGACTTCCCAAAAATATCCAGGCGTACCTGGAATCAATTATCGGGTATTCCACCGGTCTTTACCGGTATCCGGGATTCCAGACCCGGATCCAGGCTGATATTGCTGCTTATGTATTGAAAAAAACTCCCTATTGGTCCGATGAAGGGAGAGCAAAATCGTTCCTGACGGAAATAACAGATCCCGATGCTTTAGAGCCTTTGATTGCTTTATTAAGAGATAAGGACGCAAATGTCTTTGCCCGTGGGTATGCAGCCCATTCACTGGCGAATATAGAGGACAACCGGGTGGTTGAAACCCTGATTGCCGCGCTAAAAGATAAACAAAGCTGGGTTCGACAGCAAGCCGCCAGATCACTAGGGGCTGTAGGAAATCCACGGGTGGTTGAACCTTTGATTACAGCAATAAAAGATAAACATAGTGGTGTTCGATCGTCTGCGGCTTATTCCCTGGGGGTTATAAAAGACCCGCGGGCTGTTGAACCGTTGATTATGGCACTAAAGGATAAAGATAGCTGGGTTCGAGCGCCAGCAGCTAACTCACTTGGTAATATAAAAGATCCCCGTGCAGTTAAACCGTTGATTGCGGCACTAAATGATAAGGATGAAAAAGTTCGGCAGTCAGCAGCCATATCCCTGGGAGAAATCCGGGATTCCCTTGCGGTTGGGCCTCTGATCCGGGCGTTGAAAGATCGATCAAAGGGTGTGAGATACTCGGCAGTTGAATCCCTGGGGCAAATAAAAGATCCCCGGGCGATTGAGCCTTTAATTGCAGCACTTAAAGAAGAAAAATATCTTCAAGAAGCGGCGGCAAAAGCACTAAAAAAGATAACCGGTGAAGATTTCGATTATTTTGCTCAGTGGGATAATTGGTGGAAGAAGAAGCAAAAACAGGACAAGAATGAGTTTCGTAAGGAAAAATAGTAAGAGTTAAACAGAAGATTTATTTTTGTTATTTAGAGTATGTGAAGACGATACTTTTAATTTCCTTAAAAGGGATGTAGTAGTCGCCAACTTTTCCACTCCTGGTCTTTGCCTTGCCTTCAAAACTTTTTAAACTGTGGTATTTTTCAAAAGAAAAAGTAAAATATTTTACCCCGAATGCCTTTGTTTGCTCACCCTTGCTGCTGCGTTCTTCAAAATAACTGGAAGGATTTCCTTTATAGCCTGGCGGATATTTAGTTTTAAGGATAACCATCGATCCGTCTCGTTTTGTGATTTGAAGTTTCTCCAACCATCCCGGGAACCGTTTATTTTTAAGTTGGTACTCCATGTCGATTCGCTTAACCTGGTGGAAAAAGATTTCAATTTTCTCTGTTGTTTTAATCCGGCCTTCTTGAAAGTTCAGTAGAACACAAATTGATTCTCGGAAAGCGTCTCTCCTGTTTGGATCGATTAAGTTAGCTTCCCACTTGTATCTGGCTTTGACTTCCGTAACTGTGGTAGACTCTCCTAGCGTATCAGTTATTACAGCCACACTCTTATATTTTTGACTAAAAAGCACTCCGGCGAAAATAAATAAAATCACCCCACATACTATTAAAAAGCGCTTCATAATAACACCTCCAAAAGAATTGATGTGAAAATCTTTTTTTTATGAAAAAATATTTTAGAGGAAATCATCTCGAAAGTCAATAGATGAAATGAGTATTTTTTTACCACCTTAAAAGTATGATCAGTGGATTTTCCTGTTTTTCAACCAGCCCACCAAACCCTGTATCAACCAGATAATACCGACTAAAATCGCAACCGGTGCAATAATCACTTCTCCGCCGCTGGAATGACTGAAACTGTAAATGGTTATGATTAATCCAATGGCCAGGGATATAAACCCGGTTACCAGGTGACGTAAATACTTTTCTGAGAGCTCTTTCTTCTTCTCCGACCCTGTTTGTTCCGCCTCATTGACCACTTGAACACGAGAAATAACTTGTAAAGCATCATCTTCAGAGAAACCTTTTTTTGTAAGGGCTTTTACAATTGTTTCATTGGTCTTGCCTTCGGATAAGAGCTTTTTGACCTCTTTTACGGCTTCATTGATATCCATTTGTTAATCCTCATTTGTTGATGTCTCAGGTATCGTTTGTATCCGCTGGCTGCCAGAATGTAGTGGTTGGTCTTTTTCGAATTCGTTTTAACAGGAACTTTATTGACAAACCAACGCCCAGGACCGTAAAAATTATAAGCGGAATTGGGCCAATGGCTCGAGTAATACCCTGGATCCATCGATGCAGGACAAATGCTGATTTGGACCCCTGCTCAATGGCATCCCAAATAAAAGCGATTCCAAATGCAGCAAATGCAATAGCTGAAATAACCGGACCGCGGACAGCAGCAGCCAGGTCCATTTCACGTGTTTGAACAACAGAACCGGGACTTACAGCAGTGCGCAGGTCTCCAAAAAACTGGTCCGGGTCCATTTCGCTGGTCTTGAATTTCAAAGTGAACTTGCGTTTCTTTTTTCCATCAAAAAATCTTAAACGCACCTGTTTTTCTCCGAACAGGGGAAGGAGCTCTACATCCTTAAGTTGGTTGAGCGGGATGCGTGTTGCATGAAATTTATGCTGTTTGAGAAGTTTTTCAACCTCTTCATCCTCACCGGAAAAGACACCGGTCAAAGCAGTTATATAGGTTTCCACCCTATGTTTCAATTTAATCTGATCGGTGCCTACCACAAATGTCTGGACATATAACTTACTAAGGCTTTTATAGACAACATAGTAGCGATACCCCGGATCTTTGTACTGCCAGGTCCATATTTTCCCAGGCAGCTTTGAACCTTTGTTTGATTGATTATTGTTGGTTGCCATGATACCTCCTTTGAAATGATAATAAAATAAGAACGAAGAACATATATTAGGAGAAATGATGTAAAAAGTCAACCGGTGGTGAATTTTTTTCCAGTTAGTAAAAGGGAAGTTTTCCGTGTCTGTCCCGGAATAAAGTGCCAGGTAATTTATCCCATTGAAATAATCTTATTTTTGCTTTATAATTCACCTATGATTTCGAAAAAAATTGAAATGAATTCCCAAACATTTTTTCCAATGCACTTCCCCGGGGAGAACATGAATGAGAGGAGTATAAGAGGAGGTTACCATGTTTTATTTGAAAAAATTGTTGTGAAGGGGTTATGGTGTATTTCTTTAGCCATTATCATTCTTTTAGCGGCCTCCTGTTCCAGCGTAGAAAGCGACTGGGAAGAGGCCTGTAAAAAAAATACGGTTGAGGCCTACGAACACTTTTTAGATTCACATCCCAAAGCGCCAAAATTAATTATAAAAAAAGCCTATGAGAGAATAGCCTGGGCAGAAACCAAACAAATAGATACTCCTGGAGAATATTTGATGTTTAATAACGACTACCCGGAAAGTGAATTTCGCGATGAATGCATGGAGAGATTAAATTGGGCATCCGCGAGGAAAAAGAATACCATCAGGGCCTATGAGAAATTTATATCAGATAATCCAATGAGCAAATACACGTCGAGAGCAAAAGAGCTTTTAAAAGAGGTCTCCGGAAAAATGGAAACAGACTGGCAGGAAGCAGTAAAATCAAACAGCTATGACGTATATGCATCCTTTATCCGAAAATATATTTCCGAACATCGGGTCTTTGAGGCCCACAACCGGTTAATGCTCATTGCTGAGAAGAAGTGGCGGACTCTACTAAAAAAATTAAGAAACATAAATCAAACGGGAAAACCAGCATTAAGCAGCGTACCCACAGACTTTCACCTGGTACTTGTTCCTCGCTTAAAACGGCTGCTTTTCATACAAGAGTATATTCGTCCCGGGAGCCTCAGCGAATCGTCCCAAAAGCCGAATCTTTATATCATATATAATTATGATCGAGGGATCAATTTAGGGTCCAGGTCAAGTTATAGTACGACAGCGACATATCTTAGAACTCAAGAACTCTGGGTTTTTGCGAAACTAATATTTTCTCAGGGAGACACCATCGAAGTGATAGGCAAGTTTACCGGTCATGGAGGTTTAGGTTCAAGAACTTTCGAGGACATTGTTAAAAATACATTTAAAAAATTTAAAAAATTAGGACTTCCCAAAAATATCCAGGGGTACCTGGAATCAATTATCGGGTATTCCACCGGTCTTTACCGGTACCCGGGATTCCAAACCCGGATCCAGGCCTATATTGCTGCTTATATATTGAAAAAAGCTCCCTATTGGTCCGATAAATGGGAAGCAAAATTGTTACTGACGCAAATAAAAGATCCCGATGCTGTAGAGCCTTTGATCGCTTTATTAAATGATAAGGAGGCGAATGTCACTGCCCGTGGGATTGCAGCCCATTCACTGGCGAATATAGAGGACAACCGGGTGGTTGAACCTTTGATTGCGGCACTGAAGGATAAACAAAGCGGGGTCCGGCAGTCAGCGGCCCAATCACTTCGGATTGTAAAAGCTCCACGGGCGGTTGAGCCTTTGATTGCAGCACTAAAAGATAAAGATAGTGGTGTTCGAATGTCTGCGGCTTCTTCCCTTGGATTTATAAAAGATCCACAGGCTGTTGAACCGTTGATTGCGGCACTAAAGGATAAACAAAGCAAGGTTCGGCGATTAGCAGCCTTCTCACTTGGGGAAATACAGGACCCTTCTGCAGTTAAACCGTTAATTGCGGCATTAAAGGATGAGGATGAAAAAGTGCGGCGGTCAGCAGCTATATCACTGGGAAAAATCCGGGATTCCCATGCGGTTGAGTCTTTGATCCGGGCGTTAAAAGATAGATCGAAGATAGTAAGACAGGCGGCAGCCGAATCCATGGGGGAAATAAAAAATCCTCTGGCCATTGAACCTTTGGTTGCAGCCTTGAAGGATAACAGTTCAGATGTCCGAAAGAGTGCTGCTGAGGCCCTGGAAAAATTGGGTTGGGATTCGAAAAATGTAAATAAAAGAGTCATTTTGCTAATCCACAAACGTAACTGGGATGAGTGTATAAAGATAGGTGAGCCAGCTGTAAAGCCTTTGATAGCAACACTGAAGGATAAAGATAGAAAAGTCCGAAGGGGTGTGGCGTATGCATTAGGAGAGATAAAAGACCCCCGCGCCGTTGAGCCTTTGATCATGGCTTTGAAAGATAAAGATTTCGGGGTTCGGAGTGAAGCAGCTATATCCCTTGGGCAAATAAAAGATCCCCGGGCGATTGAGCCGTTAATTGCAGCACTTAAAGAAACAAAATATCTTCACGAAGCAGTGTTATCACTAAAAGAAATAACCGGAAAAGATTTCGATTCTTATCCTCAGTGGTATAATTGGTGGAAGAAGAGACAAAAACAGGACAATCAATGAGAGCGGTTCGCTTGGTGCCAAATGAAAAGTTGTATTTTCCCTATTCTTGTTTTGAAAATTTAGGAACTATATCCACTATCACGTTCTTTCTTAGCATATTCCCATCCTGATCTTTTAGGATAAACACGAAGTGGTATTTGCCGATGAATCCCGGACCGGGCTGCCAGTAGTAAATATCTCTTTGAGTATCAAGTGTTGAGCCAATAGGTAGTGAATTCAGCTGATTCCCCACTTTCATATATCCAGCCAACAGGTTGGCTATATGAATTTCAACTCTTCCAAGTTCTTTGATTATAATATTGGTATTCCCATTTTCATTAGAAAATAATTCCACTGTTTCAGTATTTTTCCTGTACCCCTTTTTAATACCAATTGGTAAACTGTAATCAAGGGGAAATTCTTTTAAATCTTTAAACCTGGTAACATTTGATTCCTGGGCACGACTTGAAGCCCGACTGCCCGTATTCTGTATAGAAAAGTACCTGCTGCCGATTCCATCTGTGTTTCCGGCGTCATCTGCGACGTTCCATGAAATCGTATGAACACCATTATTGTAGATTGTCGTATCGAAATCAAAATATGCTAAAGCTCCATTGCTATTTGCGTATCCGGGAAATAGAGTGGCGATATCTTTCCTGTAAACATTATAGGTTGGATGACCTATATTAAAGCCATCAACAATTACATTAATTGTTGAACCATCTGTGGGTATAGAATTCGGCATCGGTGTTAATACCCATCCCTGGTTCCGGTAATTGCTTCCCGCTGCTAAACCTCCCTGTTCAGGTGTATCGACAGCACCAAAGGGTTTCACAGCATTGGCATTGTCACAGGTAATGGTTTTTATTCCTAATGTTACCTGATGTCCTTCACTGTCTGCAGCAATTGCATGAATCTTGAATGTTCCATTGCCATGGTTAGGTAAAAAATTAGTCAGCATCATATAACCCCAACCTGCCTGGTAATTATTGGGATAACCAGGATATGCTTGCTCAACGTCAGGTCTGGCTCCTTCAATAAATACAGCATCTCCAATATAAATCAGATTATTTATCTTACCTCGATAAATTTTAACACTTTCTACTCCGATATCATCCAGTACCCATCCTGTAACCGGAATGCTGCTTCTCACAGTTGAGCCGTCAGTAGGAGTAGCAAATGTTCCGAAAGGTGCAGATGTCTGATTAGGATTATATACATTCAGCGTCACAGAGACTGTTTGAGGGGAGTTTGAGGCGTTGGGATCTGAAACTGTAATGGTTCCTGTATATGTTCCTGCTGATAATCCGGTTGGGTCTACTGAGGCAGTAACAGAGCCTGAACCTGTTCCTGATGTCGGAGTACAGCTCAGCCAGGCTGAATTATCTGATACAGACCAGCTCAATGTCACACCTTCGCTGTTGCTTATCCTAAAACTCTGTAATCCGGTTGAAGTTCCGTTAGATGTTGCTCCAAAATAGAGCAGAGTTCTATTCAAATATATTTTAGGAAGAGTTAGTTCTACAATGTTGTCCTCCGCACCATTGATGTTTTCCTCGACTACCAATTCGCTGATATTGTTAGTGAAAATGTTACCGTAAACTGAAGCTTTTATGCTGTTATTGTTGGCGCCTATACCTGAACCACCGATCAAATGAATGGCCTTGCTGGTGTTTATAACCGAATCCGTGCACGGTGCGTGCAAACGTGCAAACGTTGTGGTGGGATTTCCGGCCTGGCCACTTTTTTTTGGCCCCTTTTTTTCTTTTCTAATTTGTCGCTGCTGCTTCCCGCTCAAAATCACCCTCGGTTGGCCAACCCGGTCCACCGGTTTTGAATAAATGAGGGTATTCTTGTTTGAATGCCTCTATCATTTTTTCCAGGGGGAAATCAGCAAATTGGCCGCGGTCATATATGTATTCCATATGTTTGTTGCCAGCCTGATCAAACGGATGAAAAATAGAGTCATCTCTGCCATTAAATTCCAAAGGCTTCACTCCAAACCTTTTACACAGAGCCAGGTTAAAAGCAGGAGTGGCTTTGACCCATTTGCCTGCCAGGTATAATTCGGTATAGCCATGGTAAACGAATTTATCCGTTTTCATTAATTCTATCAGCCGTTCCGTAGCCAGGTGGTTGCGAACATCGGCAAAGCCGAGGCGGCTGGGTATACCGGCAGCGCGGGCCGCTGCCGCCAGCAGGATCGCCTTCTGAACACAAAAACCAATTTTTTCACGTAACACCCAACTGGCTTTATACCTTCCAGGATCGAAACTTATCCCATAAATGCTGTAACGAACCATGTCACGAATAACATAATAGAGCTTCACCCCCCGTTCAATATCTGTTTCAACATGGTCAATGATGGATTGGGTAAACTCCATCACCAAGGGAGAGTCACTATCGATGAATTGTGTCGGTTGTAAATATAGTTGATAATCTTTTTCAAAAAATGTTATTCCCATAAGCATTAACCTCTCTACTGGGATATATCATTTTACTCATTAAATCAGATTTTTCTTCCGGCCTGGTCCCTTCTTTTCACTCTTCGATTTGCTTCCTATGGTGGGCGTAGTCTGCAATGAGATCATCGACAGTATTCCGAATGGTTATGACCGCCCCCTGGTGCCTCACACCGTAGTCACGATCCCATTCGCTGGGGTCCAGTGACAGCAGGAATTGTTTCAATTCTCCGGCTGAAGCCTGGAGTTCATCAAGCAGCTCTTGTCGGTCCCTGGAAGAGTACTTGCGCACAAGTGCGGCGTTCACCTTGCTGTAATTTTCTCCGGGATCAATGTCATAAAAGGGGAGTTCTCCCCTCTTTATTTGCTTGCTTCCTTCTATTATGTAACGGTTCCAGCCAATCAGATGAGCCACCATGTCCCGCGGTGACCAGCTATTACGTTTTTTGAGGAACAACTCTTCATTCAGAGCAGCCATACATTTGGCAAAATCATCCACACTATGGCCCAATTTGGTAACCTGCATTTCAATAGTCATAACTGTCACTCCTGGATTCTTTGAAATATCATAAAAGAATTCTATAGGAAACATGAAAACATGTCAACAACAAGGGTTGATTTCTTTCCTGGCCACAACCCGGACGAGGGACGAAAAAGGGTAATTTTTTGTCCGGTTAAACGTTGAAAATATACAACCATTTCAGAAATGTACAACTTTAGTTGTACATTTTTTAAAAAAATTTTCATACCAAAAATACGACTTATGGAGTATTGACCTCTTCCTCTTTTTATGTAATAAAAGTATTTCCTGTTTTTTTTGGTTGGTCTATAAAAATTTTTCCAATCCTTCAGAGGTTGCCTGGAGGTAAAAATGAAAACATTTTCATTGATTATTATGCTGCTTTTCATCATTACAGGTATGGCGTTTCATACGGGTTGTAAGAAAAGCGATTTAAACCCAGATTATCCATTGGCAGGCGTCAAGTGGATTCTTGAATCGATTCAATATTCTAATCAAAATATTGTACCCATCGAGCAAATGTTTTATGTCCTGTTCAATGAAGATTTAACGTTTGAAATGCAAGTGGACTGTAATTCTTGTTCCGGTACGTATGTATTGGCTGCCGGTAATTTCATTTCATTTTCCGATCAAATGGTGTGCACAGATGCCTTTTGTGGAGATGATTCAAAAGACGATGAATTCCATGCTGCCATAGATACAGCCTCAGCGTATGAGGTGAACGAAAATAGGCTGCGGATTTATTTCAACAATGAGCAAAGTCATTTAAATTTTATTGCTGAATCCTCGACCATCTGATTCAGCGTTCAACAATACAAATTCATTAAAAAAGGAGGAAGCATGACAAAAAAGAAGAGCTTTTTTAGACAGGGTCGTATCCTTGTCTTTTTGATTACCTTTGTCTGTGTTTTTGCCCTGGTAGGGACAGGCGCGGATATGTCAAAAAAGGTAGTCAAGAGCGATGAGCGAGTGATCGAATTGGCAAACTCGCCGGTTCGCATCTTGCTTAAAGGGAATCAAACCTATCGCATCAGCCTGGATGGGAAGAGCTTCTCGCGGGAGTTACCCCAGCGGCATGAGATCAGGCTGCGCCACCAGGTATTCGATCCCCTGGTGAACCCTCCCCAGCTGCCGGAGTTCACCAAAGCCCAGGCACCGGGAGGTATCAACCTTTACATTGTGCAGTGTGTGACCCAGGCCATCCCGGCGTTTCAGGAGGAAATCACCGCTGCCGGAGGAGAAATTTGCGGTACGCTGCCGTATCACTCCCTCATCGTGGCCATGTCCGGGGAAACCGGCAGAAAAGTACAGGCTATGCCCTTTGTTCGTTGGGTGGGGTACTATCACCCCAGCTTCAAGTTGGAGCAGGGCCTGGATGATGTGAGCCGTATAGCGGACGCAACTAAAACTCACTACTCCCTGTGGTTGGCAAAGAAAAACAAGAAAAATGAAGTGGCGAATTTCATCACCGGCATCGGCGGAGAAGTTGTATTAAAAGGAAAAAGCCGGCGTATGGAAGCCAAACTGAATTCCAATCAACTGCAGCGGACGGCAGGCAATCCCTGGGTGCTGGCCATTGACCTCTGGACCCCTAAAGAAGAGGATATGAATAACGCCCGGGATATCGGTGGAGCCGACTATATAGAGACGGTTCAAGGTTATACCGGTCAGGGTGTGCGTGCCGAAGTCTGTGACGGCGGTTTGCGCACCACCCACGTGGACTTCCAGGCCAACCCGCCCTTAATCAACGCTGGCAACAGCTCCAGCACCAGCCACGGCACACCGGTTTTCGGTATCGTATTCGGCGATGGTACGGGTGATAGCAACGCCCGCGGCATGATCCCGGATGCGGAACAGCCGATTTTTTCCTGTTACAATTGTTTTACCGACAGGTACGCCCACACCCAGAGCGTGATCGCTCTTGAGGGCGTGTTTCAAACCAACAGTTGGGGCAACACCCGCACCTTCTACTACACCACCATCTCCGCCGAGATGGATGAGATTATTTTCGACCTGGATATACTGATATGCCAATCCCAGAGCAACGCCGGCAACCAGGACTCGCGGCCGCAGGCCTGGGCCAAGAACATACTTTCTGTCGGTGGTGTGAGACACTACGACACCCTCAGCCGGTCCGACGACTGCTGGTGCACAGGTGCCAGTATCGGTCCCGCCGATGACGGCCGTATCAAGCCCGATATATGGCATTTCTACGATTACACCAGGGCCCCCTATTACACCAGCGATACCTCTTACACCAATTTCGGCGGCACCAGCGGGGCAACCCCCATAACCGCCGGTCATATGGGGTTGATTTTCCAGATGTGGGCAGACGGTGTTTTCGCCGGTGGACCGGGACAGGCCCGGGACGTTTTTGACTACCGGCCCCATCATACCACTGCCAAGGCCCTGTTAATTCACTCCGCCTATCAATACCCTTTCACCGGTACCAGTCACGATTATACCCGGATGCACCAGGGATGGGGTATGGCGGATGTAGGGAATCTCTACGACATGGCCCAGGCCCATAACTGGAACTTCCCGGTTCTTATCGATGAGAGTGCAGTGATCGCCCCCCTGGAAACCCATACGTACACTGTAAACGTTACCGGATCAGACCCGTTAAAAGCCACCATGGTATACGCGGATCCCCCGGGTGTGCCCGGTACTACGCCCCACCGCATCAACGACCTGTCGCTGAAGGTCACCGCGCCCAACGGGACAACGGTTTATTGGGGTAACAACGGCCTGGATATTGGTGTGTGGTCCACCTCCGGCGGCAGCTCCAACACCATTGACACGGTGGAGAATGTGTTTATCCAGAACCCCACGTCCGGGACCTGGACTATCCAGGTACTTGGTGATGAAATCGTGGAGGACGGACATGTGGAGACCGGCGCTATCGATGCCGACTATGCGCTGATCGTCTCCGGCGGCACCGGCGGCCCTGTCAATCAACCCCCGGTGGCTGATTTTACCTATACCACCAACTACTTAACCGTCACCTTTACCGACCAGAGCGATGACCCGGACGGCACGGTTGTGGCCTGGGATTGGGATTTTGGCGATGGCAATGGTTCAACCCAACAGAATCCTGTGCATACCTATGCCACTGCCGGTACGTATCCGGTAACGTTGACCGTCACCGATAACGGAGGTGCCACCGACCCGGTTACCAAAAACGTCACCGTAACTTCCGCCCCACAGCCGCCCGTGGCTGATTTTACCGCCAGTTCCACCACTATCGAAGAAGGCCAGAGCGTGAACTTCACCGACACCTCTATCAACAACCCCACCTCCTGGTCCTGGACCTTCGAAGGCGGCACCCCCGCCACCAGCACGGCACAAAATCCCACGGTTACCTATAATACCGCCGGCACCTATGATGTTTCATTAACTGCTACCAATTCATTGGGCAGTGATACGGAAACCAAAATCGATTATATAACCGTGACCGAACCCGTTTTCACTGTTGGCAACACCACTGTATTTGGAAGTACTTCTGTCAGTACCTACCGGCGGGCCATGCCTTTTCCCATGCCGGAGGACGGTACCATCAGCAGCGTCACCATGTACCATGAAGCCGGCAGTGGTTCCATGATTCTGGGTGTGTACGACGGCGAGGGTACACCGCAGAACCGCTTAGGTTTCACCCCCACCACCACGCTCAACAGCAGCGCCGGCTGGCAGACCATTAACCTGACCAGTCCTGCCTTTGTGGCTGGCAGCACCACCGTCTGGCTGGCCTGGGTCTATGAGAATAACCCGGGGATAGCCTATCAAACCGGTTCACCCGGGAGATTCCAATCCACCGAACAATGGGCCGGCGGTATGCCCGATCCCTTTGGCGGCGGCTCACAAGCAGATTTTCTCTACTCGATTTATGCCACTTACACACCGGGAGGAGGTCCCACGCAGTACACCTTGACCACCAACACCGTGGGCAATGGAAGTATCACCCTGGATCCTCCGGGTGGGACGTATAATGAGGGTACGGTCGTTACCCTGACCGCCGTACCTGATGCCGGTTGGCAGTTTGACGGTTGGAGTGGTGATTTGAGCGGTACCCAGAACCCCACCACCATTACCATGAACTCCGACAAAAACGTCACCGCTACATTCTCTCAAATACCGGTACCCCAGTACACGTTAACCGTGAATACCGTGGGCCAGGGCAGCGTAACCCTTAACCCCCCGGGCGGGGTATATGATGAAGGTACTGTGGTTACCCTGACCGCCACACCTGATGCCGGTTGGCAGTTTGACAATTGGAGTGGTGATTTGAGCGGCACACAGAACCCCACTACCATTACCATGAACTCTGACAAAACCGTGACTGCCAATTTCTCAGAAGTGGGTACCACGGGAACTGTCGGCAACACCACGGTATTTGGAAGTACGTCCGTCAGTATCAACCGCAGGGCCATGCCCTTTACCATGCCGGAGAACGGGTACATCAACAGTGTGACCATGTACCATGTCGGCGGCAGCGGCGGGCTGATCCTGGGTGTATACGACGGTGAAGGTACACCGCAGAACCGGTTGGGTGTCACCCCCACCACCACCATCAACACCAGCGCCGGCTGGCAAACCATAAACCTGACCGGTTCTGCCTATGTGGCCGGCGGCTCCACCGTCTGGCTGGCCTGGGTCTATGAGAGTAACCCGGGAATTGCCTATCAAACCGGTTCACCCGGGAGATTCCAGTCCGGTGATACCTGGTCCGGCGGCATGCCCGATCCCTTTGGCAGCGGCACACAAGCAAGTTATCTCTATTCGATTTATGCCACCTACACCCCGGCAGGTGGTCCCACCTATGGTAATGTTGGTAACACCACGATATTTGGTAGTATCTCCACCACTCCCAACCGTCGAGCCATGCCCTTTACCATGCCCGAGGACGGCACCATCGAGAGTGTCAGCATGTACCATGAAGGCGGCAGCGGTGGACTGATCCTGGCAGTGTACGACGGCGCCAGTTTACCCCAGAACCGATTAGGAGTAACCCCCACCACCACCATCAACAGCAGCGCCGGGTGGCAGACCATTAACCTGACAAATCCTGTGTTTGTCCAGGGCGGCACCTCCATCTGGTTGGCCTGGGTCTATGAGAGTATCCCTGGAGTCAGATATGAAATTGGCTCACCGGGTAGAGCGCAATCCGGTGATCTATGGGCCGGAGGCATGCCTGATCCATTCGGAACCAGTACACAATCTGATTATATCTACACGATATATGCCACTTACAGCAAGTGAAAACCGGAGACAGGGCCGGAAACCAATGAAAGAAAACCATAGGTAATTGGTCTAAGGTGCAAAGAGGCCCAATAGAAAAAGTACAATGAAGTAAGGGTGTATGTAAATACACCCTTACTTCTTACTAATATCCTGTAAAAACGTGCAAAAAAAAAACATCGTATACAACCTTTTTAGAAAAGTACAACTTTAGTTGTACATTTTTTTAAAAAATTTTCATACCAAAAATAGGACCTTTGGAGGATTGACAAACAGACGCGAACACTATATTATTTAAAAACCCAACAACAATAGCTGCGTTTAAAAACTTGTTTTCTTCAGTCCGCGGAGTTTAAAAGGTAACACCACTGCACGTGGTAATATTCATTATGATTAAATGAGGTAATTTGCGTTCCGGCTAAAAGAGCAGCTTAAAACATAAAACTTTATAATCAAAAAAAGGAGGAAGCATGACAAAGAAGAAGAGCTTTTTAAGACAGGGTCGTATCCTTGTCTTTTTGATTACCTTTGTCTGTGTTTTTGCCCTGGTAGGGATAGGCGCAGATGTGTCAAAAAAGGTAGTCAAGAGCGATGAAAGAGTGATCGAATTGGCGAAATCGCCGGTTCGCATCGTGCTTAATGGAAACGCAACCTATCGCATCAGCCTGGATGGGAAGAGCTTCTCGCGGGAGCTCCCCCAGAGGCATGAGATCGGGCTGCGTCATCAGGTATTTGATCCACTGGTTAACCCGCCACACATGCCGGAGGTCATTAAAGCACAGGCACCTGGAGGTATCGACCTTTACATCGTGCAGTGCGTGACCCAGGCCATCCCGGCGTTTCAAGAGGAGATCGCGGCCGCCGGCGGAGAGATTTGCGGTACACTGCCGCATCACGCTCTCATCGTGGCCATGTCCGCGGAAGCCTTTAGCAGGGTACAGGATATGCCCTTTGTTCGCTGGGTGGGCCACTATCACCCCAGCTTCAAGTTGGAGCCGGGACTGGAGGATGTGAGCCGGATGGCCGAAGTAANNAAAGGCAAAAAGCCGGCGTATGGAAGCCAACCTGAATGCCAATCAACTGCAGCGGACGGCGGCCAATCCCTGGGTGCTGGCCATTGACCTCTGGACCCCGAAAGAAGAGGATATGAATAACGCCCGGATAATTGGCGGTGCCAACTATTTAGAGACGGTTCAAGGCTATACCGGTCAAGGAGTGCGGGCCGAAGTCATGGACGGCGGTTTGCGTACCACCCACGTGGACTTCCAGGCCCATCCCCCCGTTATCTATGCCGGCAACAGCTCCAGCACCAGCCACGGCACATCGGTTTACGGTATCGTATTCGGCGACGGTACGGGCAGTGCCGATGCCCGCGGCATGCTCCCGGATCCGGAACAACCGATCTTCTCCTGTTACAATTGTTTTACCGACAGGTACGCCCATACCCAGGGACTGGTGAATCCCGTGGGTCCGTACCGTGCCGTGTTTCAAACCAACAGTTGGGGCAATGCCCGCACCCTGGACTACACCACCATTTCGGCCGAGATGGATGAGATTATTTTCGACATGGATATAGTGATCTGCCAGTCCCAGAGTAATGCCGGGAACCAGATGTCACGGCCGCAGGCCTGGGCCAAGAACATTCTTGCTGTCGGCGGTGTAAGGCACTACGACACCCTCACCCGGACCGACGACTGCTGGTGCAGCGGTGCCAGTAACGGTCCCGCAGCTGACGGTCGTATCAAGCCGGATGTCTGGCATTTCTACGACTATATCCGTACCAC
>JABAOH010094101.1_pt2 | contig 17905 bp, 13 predicted proteins | sample 7062181 | NCBI WGS metagenome assembly JABAOH01 (sample SAMN14538630, study PRJNA623070) | marine sediment metagenome | biome: marine biome [ENVO:00000428]; feature: marine pelagic biome [ENVO:01000023]; material: deep marine sediment [ENVO:00002113]; isolation source: pool of 5 deep marine... | reverse complement strand
CCGGCGCGCAAGGCTAAGGGACCCACTGCAAAAAGGCCGACACGCAAACGGACCAAGAAAGCGAAAGACGATTCGTGGGTGGTGAAGGGCCGTGTCACCGATGAAGAGGGGAATGGTGTGGCCGGTTTGATGGTGCGCGTCGTCGATAAGGATCGAAAGTACGATGATCTGCTAGGCGCGGCTCAGACGGATGAGAATGGGGAGTTCGAGATCAGCTACCGGCTTCAGGACTTTCGCGAGGGACTTGAGCCGGGAGCGGATCTTTTCGTCTTGGTTTCGGACGTCAAAGGGAAGGTTGTATACAGCTCAGAGGACGCCATACGCTACGACGCCGGGCGTGAGGAGGTGTTCGATATCACGGTCAAAGGTGGTCGTCGCGGGGCAACGAAAAAGGATGCCTAGGAGATCAGCTGATCGAAAAAGTCTTGGCAGGTAGAGCGCGTCACAATGCGAGCCTTAGGGATTAAGCAGTCCGAGGCGAAATCTTCGTCTCACCAACGAACCCCGGCGCAGAAGCGTAAAGCCTCTCTGATACATCCTGTGGCCGGGTTGGAAAATTCGATAACCCAGCGTACGCCGGGCTGTGCCTGCGGCGGGGGTTGCCCGCGCTGCACGCATTTACAGACCAAGCTCAAGGTCAACCGGCCCGGTGATCGCTACGAGCATGAGGCCGACTCGATCGCAGAGCAGGTGATGCGAATGTCACCTGGCGGTGGGGCGACCGGCATCAGCGCGCTTGCCCAAACAGTCACGCCTCTCGTCCAGCGCGCGCCGGTGGAGGCACAGCGCCAGGAAGAGGAAGCCGAGGAAGAGGAAGATGACCTGGAGACACCGGCTCAGGCCCAATTGATCGAGGGCATCCAGGCGCAGGAAGAGGAAACCGAGGAAGAGGAAGAAGACTTGGAGGTACCGGCCCAGGCCAAATTGATCGAGGGCNNCCAGACCAAGTTGATAGAAGGTATTCAAGCTCAAGAAGAGGACGCCGAGGAGGAAGAGCCAGAGGACAGCGCTGTGTTCCAAACCAAGGGAACGGAAACCGCCCTCGCGGGGAATGGTCGGGCAGCGTTCAATCCCTCGCGTACTGGTGGTCAACCACTTCCCCAATCGGCGCGCAGCTTCTTCGAGCCGCGCTTTGGCGCATCCTTTGAGAACGTACGCATTCACACGAACGACACTGCGAGTGAGGGGGCGCAAGCGATAAACGCCAAGGCGTTCACCATCGGCCGGGATATCTATTTCAATACAGGACAGTTCCAGCCAGATGGGGAGCAAGGGCGTAGGTTGCTGGCGCACGAATTGACCCATACGATACAACAGAAGGGCGTAGACGAGGTCACGCCACAGCCGGAATCCGATACTCCGACGGCACGGATTTCGACACACACTGGGCGGGGATCAATCATCCAGAGAAACGAGAATGGGGAAGAGCCGGCTGAGGACTTCGATCTGAATCCGCGTGGCGGATCTCCGGGTGCAGTCTCGGAGGATGAGGTATTGGAGACTAGCTCCTTCAACCTCGAAGGTCTTGTGCATGTCGATGACGCCAATCTCTCCGGAACTAGCGGGGCAGCAGAGACAACCGAGGGCGGTGAGGAATCGACTGGCTTCGAATGCCCGAACATCCTCACACCGATCACCGAGTTTGCCGGTCAGGAAACGAGCGCTGTCAGCGAGGAGCAGCGCTTCCCGTCACTGGTTTCGTCCTACCTTCCGTCTCCGTACAATGCCATCGTAGGTGGAGCCGCTGGGATGGCGGCATTCTTCTGGAATCGCTTGCCGCTCGAAGTCAAGGCTGAAGCGATCAACGCTATGATCGATGCTGCGTCAGGCTTGGTTGCAAGGGCTCCTGAAAATCTGCCCACCGATCGATACGCCAAGATCGCGCTGACAGCTTTCTTAGGGCGGCTGAGGCGCGTACCAAATGAACGTAAGGTGAGGATTGCCGAGAAGCTGGGCAGCATCCTGCTGGGGACGAATGTGAGCTTCGCTTGGGGGATGCTCAAAGGTGTGATCATCGGCTTCTTTGTAGACGGCTTGTTGGGTATCATCCAAATGATCATCGACATCATTTGCTTGATCCCCATGTTCTTCCAATTTGTCGACCGCATTCTGCGTTTCATCGAGATGTTCCCAGAGGCAGTGCGAGAGACGATCCGTTCCATACTTGAACTGAAAGAGCGCGTACAGGAAGCGTTGGATAACGCCATCGAGGATCTGATTGAGATCTATCACAACCCACAGAGAATTTTCGAGTTTCTCAACAGGATCGACGAGCAAGCGCGAGAAATGGCAGGCAGGATGGGGGAGCGAGCTGCGGAGAGGATGTTGCAGGCGTTTGAAACGCCCGCTGAGCGGCTCGGGTATGTCGTGGGGCGAGTAATCGGCGTGATCCTGTTTGAGGTCGTCATGGCGATCATCTCCGCCATCCTGACCTTTTACATCGGCGGTGCCGGAGCGGCGGGGTCTGCCGCTGTATCTGCAGGAAAAACAGCCCTGAGAGCCTTTATGTCGGCACTGAGGCGGGCGATGCGCTTCATCATGAAGATGATCCGCCCGATCGTGCGCCTCGTCTCCGGCTGGATCGACAAGGTCAAGGATTTTGTCCTCGGCCTCGGTCGCGTGCTCACGCAGGCGTGGGGTCGGGTGGCGCGCAGTCTCTCGAGGTTGTTGGACAGGGTCAAAGGTCTGTTCCAAAGATTCCTCACACTCATTGGCGCCAACCGCTTCTTCCTCGAATACATCGCCCGGGTGCGTGCCATGACATGGACCCCNNACATGGACCCCCAGGTTCAGGCTGACTGGGGTGAGAAGGGAGCTACTCTGGACGCGAGTCATCGCTTTGAGGAACCGGCCGAGGTTCCTGCGAGTCGTCGGCTTACCGAGAGTCAAGGCGGCTGATAACCGCGGTTTCTGGATTGTCAAAGTAAATAGGAGACCCCTTCCTATCAAGATCGCCATCGCCGAAGCGAAGATGGACAGTCGGTCCCGAATGGATTTTGCCAAGCGGTTCATCCAGGAGGAAGTCGACGACATCCCCGACAGAAGGGTGTCGGACGCGGAGATCGAGGACGAGATCCGACCCTACAAGAACGCCTATGACTTCAGCACGCTCTACTCCGAATATGATGCCAGAGAGGACGACTTTGACGTCAAGGGTGGCATGAGCCCGGATGAGGAAGTGGCCAGCCGCGATTCTCCCTGGCCCACCGGAGAACGGGAAGATCCAATCCCGATCAGGTGGTTCCGGCGAGGGGACGTCTATCCCACGATCGAGGTTCATGAAGTCGATGAGGGCGGGGTAGCGCGGGTGAGCTCGGGCGGTCTCAGGAGGGGGATCACGTTGCCTGCAACGGCTCGACGCGTGTCAAGATTTATCCGAGTCCTGGCCACCAACCTGCGACCGCGGGTCGCCATGCAAAAGCTTCGTGAGCGGGGGAGCGAATCCAAGAAGAATGAAATAGGAAGAAGGCTTCGTGATAACGCAAATATCAAAGTGATCGCCCCTGGTGGTGATGAGATGGGCGGTGACATTTACCGCATCGACCACGTGCGGGAATTGAAATTCGGTGGCCAGGATGAGTACAACAACCTATGGCCCGTGCACTGGCGTCACAATGACGCTTTCAACGCCAACTTCAACCAATTTGTCCGCGTTCAGGATTCAGAGGACGAACCTCGCACCATGCGCATCACGCGACTTAATCTCAAATGGTTCAAGGTCGCGGACGTCGCTGGATCGGTGCCGAGCTCGAAGGGCGGTCATGACACCACACGATTGTGGCCTAGCAATCGTGGCGTGGCTCTAGGCGGTGTGCGGAAGAAGTTCCCCAGAAGGCGGCGACGGTCGTAATCAGCCGCACAAATTTACTAAGGTCTCTATACAAAGGTTGTAAGTAGTTTTCACTCTTTCCCCTTGTACACTCCAACACACGCGTTTCTAGAGAGCTTTCTAATACTGTAATTTAATAACTAAAATCGACAATTTAGGTGTAATATAGTCATATAACGACGAGGAGTGTAAATCCGTGAGGGCAGCAACCCGCAAGGCACCTACGGTCGTGAGGCGATCCGTTAAAGAGGATCAGCGTGGAAAGCCGCGCCGCGCGCACGACGTACAAATTACCGCAGTTCCCACGAACTACCTGCAGCGATCCAGCAGATGTACATGCGGTGGCGGCTGCCCGCGCTGTGACACGGCTCAAGCGAAACTCAAGGTCAACCAGCCCGGTGACCGCTACGAGATGGAAGCCGATCGCGTCGCCGAGCAGGTGATGCGCATGCCGGAGCCGGATATGCAGCGTCATGAGGACGAGGAAAAAGAAGAAGATGAAGACCTCCTGCAAGCCAAACCATCGGTCCAACGCCGAATGAATGGCGGCGTTGGCGGCAGGGATACACCGCCCATCGTGCATGAGGTATTACAATCCCCCGGCCAGCCGTTGGACCTGTCCACGCGGCAGTTTATGGAGCCACGCTTCGGTCACGGCTTCAATGATGTGCGTGTGCACACAGATACCAGGGCTGCAGAGTCGGCACAGGCACTCCGGGCGCAGGCCTACACAGTCGGTAACGACATCGTATTTGGCGCAAGTCACTATAGGCCCGGCACCATAACGGGCCAGCGGTTATTGGCGCATGAGTTGACCCATGTTGTTCAACAGGGCGTGGGTGTACCCAGCAACCAGCGCGCGCGATCCAACATGATCCAGCGTCAGTCTTCCAGTGTAGTGAGTACCTTTGAGAATGTTGCAGAAGCATTCGCCTCAGTACCAATTGTTGGGAAGCTAGGTCCTGTCTTGGTGAGTTCCGTGAAATCTCACCTCAAGAGCCAAGCTAGAAAATATCGAGCACGAAAAATTGACCGCCAAACTGCCATTGAGATCATGGGTGTGATACTCGGGATTATTTCATCTGATCCCCGGCGGCAGAAATCGCCGGATCAAATACGCTTCGGAGGTGAAAAGCCCACTTGGTGGGATGAATACCTCCCGTTGCTGACACTGTGGTATCGCATCGCGCATGGAGAAAGCAGAGACGGAGAACGCGAACTGCTCAAGGGAGAGCGTCTTTCTAGGTTGNNCTGGAAACGAGTACTTAAGGAGAGATATCATCCGTTTGTTGCCGAATGGAAGGAACGGGCCAAACCTGAAGAGCCGGTTGACATCAGTGGCACTTTTTACGTTGTGCCCGGTGTCTCTCGACCGGTTCCAGTCTCAGTGGAAGAGTTTTTTCAGGTTGCCTCAAGACAAGATAGCAAGATAGTTGAGATTCGGCGAGTTGGTGGATTTTCTTTGGGTAATGCTCGTGTTGGTGATATTTTTGATGTTTCCAAGAAAAAGAGCAGACAGTTGTTGTGGTCAAATGGTTACGGCGTATTTTTTATTGAACGTCCGGGTAGACGAATCTATAAGCAGAGACTTACAGATTTCTCGGAGGACGTGATTCTGGGGCAAATCATCAAAGCGGCTCAGAACGCGCTTGGATCCGCGATCATGGGTATGATCATGACAGAGATCCTAATGTCCTTCATGCCGTTCGGGATTCTCGTCGACATTGCTGAAGCGGGCGTATCAGTGGCGCAAGGAGATTGGAAGGGCGCTGCGCTTGCTGTTGCACCCGGAGGCGCTTTGGTTGCCGGTAAGAAGGCGGCCAAAACACGCTTAGCAACGAGAGTTTTGCAATCGCAAGTGGTGACTGCAGTGAAGAGTGGCGGTCAAAGTGCGGTCGCTTTCATTGGTCGTGGAGCATACCGACTCAAAAGTAAGCTAGGTCGTGGCGCGAAAGCTCAAGAGAAGGCTACTCGCGGTATCTGGCTTGTGACCGAGGCTGGTGAAGCGGGTAAAAGTTATAGATTCTTTGATGAAGCCACCGGAAAGTGGCACAGGATTGATCCGGAGGAGGCCACGGGCTTTATTAAATGTTCGAAGTGCGATTTTACGCCAGGAGGGCGCGGCATCGCTGGGGCCGTCGATCCGCTTACGGATGCCATCCGGAGGGGTCTGATTTCAGCGGATGATGTCAACAGAATGCGAGAAATAATGGAAGGGCTACGTACGGTAATACCAGGCCGGGCGGGAAGGAACAGTACGATCGCAGTTGCATTTGCCAAGGTGGAGGGGAAACCGCGCTTTTTATTCGCCACAAATCGCAACAAATTCTCCGGAACACGTGGTGGCAGGATCGGAACAGTACTGAACGCTCAAGCGGATGAGCTTCGTGTGACACGCGTCATGGCTGAACCCAGGGTGCGTACGAAAGGCAGGCAAGAGGCTGCGGCGGCAGCACGACCCGAGGATGCAGAACAACTCCTGATAGAGTTCCAAAACGCAAATGCAGATGTCGAGATTATCGCAATCATTCCTTCCCGTCCAGCTTGTGCTGCCTGTGCGTCACTCATACCACAAGAGGGAATATTGCTCATACCATTCGAATGATTGGTCTTTCCATTGCAGGTTCTTCTGTGTTGGTTTGTCTGAAGATTTCTCTCCAGCTCGAACCGCGTGTATGATGTAGGTACGGGGGATGGGGGCATGAAGACGACAGGTCGAGTATTACGCTTGGAACCAACCAGGCGCATAACCGTCCGCCATGGGGGGACTGCGTCATTGCGGATTCATTCCCGGCCAGTCAGTTCGATACCTTCCTTGATGATCCAGCGCAAGCCTGTATGTAGCTGTGGCGGCGACTGTCCTCGTTGTTTACTTGTGCAAACCAAGCTCAAGGTTAACAAGCCCGGCGATCGTTACGAGCAGGAGGCCGACAGAATCGCCGGTCGCGTGCTGCGCATGTCAGTACCTGGGATCCAGCGGCAGCCCACCTGAGCGGAGGAAGGCGATTCCGCGTGTCCGGAAGAAGAAGTCGTTCAAGCCCAACCACTCGCTGAGCATAGCACCTCACCGGTCCAACGCCAGGATGAACCGGAAGTGGAAGAGGAGCAAGAATACGTTCGGCCAAAACCTATGGAGGGCCAATCCCAGCAGAGGGTGCTTTCTCAAGCCAGCATCCACGCCAACCGATGTCCTGGCAAGTCACTTTCCACAACGACGCGCGATTACTTCGAGCCGCGCTTCGGAACAGATTTCAGCGACGTGAGGGTACACACGTGCGGCGACGCGATCCAGATGTGCGCGGGACTCAATGCACAAGCATTCACCCATGGGAATAGCATTTACTTCAATCATGGGAAATACCGACCCGCAACATTCCCAGGAAAGCGATTGTTGGCCCACGAGTTGACGCACATCGTCCAGCAGCGTGAGAATGCTACGGGCAGAGACGAGATTCGGAGACTTGTGAACGTCCATCCCGCGTCTGCGGCTGGAGAGATCGCAGGCTATTTCAATTTCCTGTGCGATGGAGGAACTTTTATTGCTTCGGGAAGGTCGATTGTTGGGAACTGTCCTCCCGAACCTGCCAAGGATCCAAATACTCCCCTAGGGTGTGAATGTATATGTGACACGGTGAATGATCCCAATCGGACTTATAACATCCACGTACATACCGTATCGAATAATCCCAGGTATTATGGCTTGTATGGCTGTGATAATTTGGTCGTAAAGGTACCTTATCCTTCTGTGGGTCCACACACAATCCCGGGGACGCACCCATTTATTCATATGGCAGCTGGCACGGGCAACGCAATCGAGTTCGGCGCATTCAAACCCTCAGGGGAACCTATTTATGCGCCAAAGTGGAGAATCTTGGCGCATGAGTTGTGTGGTCACGGCAGACTAAATCAAGGTTATGTGGGAGACAAGGGTAATCGACCCGGGCATGATAAGACCATCAAGACCGAGAATGAGATTGCCGCGGAACATGGACACCCGGAACGTGGGCTTTTTAAGTCGACGCGGCAAGGGGAGTCGTTCCATTATAAGGTTGAAGATTCGTCCAAATCTAATGTTTGCTCTCCCAGGGACGACAGTGGAAGGGCGGTTTTTAAGCTAAAAGACGGTTGGTATTACGAAAAGCCGTCTCCCTATCCGCTGCCGCCACATTTGAACTGTACACTCGATCATTTTCAAATTAATAGCGCAGTCCTGACAACGACCCATCTTAAGAACCTCCCTGAGATATCGATGAAGGTCCTATCATTGCAAAAGGGTCACAAACGTGGTGAGGCGCTGGTAACCGGCCATGCGGACGCCCCAGGTTCGGTCGAATACAACGAAAGCCTTGGCTGGAGACGTGCTGAAAGGGTACGTTCAGGTCTTCAAAATTATTGCATCCCGTCGAGCACGATCTTTACAAATAGCAAAGGAGAAAGGGAGTTGCTTATCCCCACTGAAAGGTATGAACCTCGGAACCGACGGGTAGTGACTAAGTTCAGACTGTAACTAAGAGCAAGGCTTATTAATTCAGGTTGGTATGTTTTCCGTGTGTGATAGAGAAGCATATGGCAAACGGGGGAGCCATGCGGGCGGTTGATAGGAAGTAACGTTCGATCCCTCCGTATGAAGAATTATTTGACCAAGGCTGTTTCATCCCTGGTTTTTACAGCACCTTGTCAAAGATGAGGGGCTCCTTGGATCCGGTAAGATTCTGTAAATGTAAGAAGAATTTCATTTCTTCTGATTGAACACATCCCATAAGGACTCAAATTGAAAATCTGAATATTCCAATTGCGATCAGACCGGGGACCGACGTATATTACCCGGGCAGTTCACTGTCAAGTAATTGTGCTATCATGGATCGTTGGGAGCGCACGATCGTGCTTATCCGTTCCAGACGGAATCAGCTATGATTGAATTGAAGAATTTGCAGAAAATCACAGATCAGCGCACAGCGGTCGATATCTCGGAGCTTGTCGTTCGGGCCGGCGAGGTGGTTGCCCTGATCGGGCCCGTGGGCAGTGGCGTATCCGAACTGATTGAGCTACTGACCGGCCGTGCCAGGCCATCTGCGGGCACAGTGCGGGTATCAGGATTGGATCCCATCGCGGATCGCGATCCATACAGCCGTCAGGTGGGTGTGCTCTTCGCCGAGGACGGTCTCTACCAGCAACGCTCTCCACTCAGCAATCTTCAGTTCCACGCCAGGCTGTACGGTCTGCCAAAGTCCAAAGCACAGGAAGTACTCGAGCGCGTGGGACTCGGTGACCACGGCAAGGCCAAAATGAACAAGCTGGCTTCCGGACTGGCCCGGCGTTTGGCGTTCGGTCGGGCGATCTTGCACGATCCTGCAGTTCTCCTTCTTGTGGATCCCTTCGCCCGCTGCGACGGGTCTTCTATCAACGTGCTCTCGGGGTTAATTCGATCGCGGGCCGATGCCGGTGCGGCGATCCTCATCCTAGATGACGACGACACACTCCTCGAACCGATTTGCGATGTGATTCACGTTCTCCATGAAGGCCGGATTACTGCCACCTCCCGACCAGGCGAAGAACAAGAGGAGCGCTTTCCCTTCAAAATCCCGGTGAAACTGGAGGGACGGGTGGCGTTATTGAATCCTAGTGATATATATTACGCTGACGCCGAAGAGGGCCGTGCCGCGCTGCATACCACAGACGGAGAAACGCTTCCGACTCAATTCACCCTTTCCGACCTGGAGGGGCGTCTGGCCCGCAGCGGTTTCTTCCGGGCTCACCGGGGCTACCTCGTCAACTTGCAGCACGTGACCGAGGTCATTCCCTTCACCCGCAACAGCTTCAGTTTGAGATTGGACGACCCCGACTCGACCCTTATCCCCTTGAGTAAAACTTCTGCAGCCGAGTTGAAAGACCTGCTGGACTATTGAGACAAGGCTAGGGCCACAATCGGTATGACGGATACTCCCGGCCAGGTTTGTCCTGAAGGGGCTTTTTTGTAGAGAAAACGGTCCGATTTTTTTCTCCGTTAAACCCCCTGCATTCTCCATTCAGCCTCGAAACCACGCCGTTCGGCGCCTTTTTATTGCAATGCCCTTGCAGTTAAAGTATCGTGTTGGCAGCTCATAAAGGATGCTTCAAGCAAACGGTTCAGAGTGCTCGATGAAGATAATTTGAGGAAAATGAGGATGAAAGCGATTGAAGTCAACGAACTGCACAGGTACTACAACGGCGTGAAAGCTGTCCAAGGCATCACCTTCGACGTGGACTACGCTGAGGTCTTCGGCTTTCTCGGTCCCAATGGAGCAGGAAAGTCAACCACGATCAAAGTGCTCACAGGCCAGCTTCGACCCACATCAGGTTCGGCGCATGTCGTCGGGTTTGACGTGGTACAGGAACGGTTGAACCTTATGCCACAGATCGGCGTCGTGTTCGAATATCAAAATCTTTATGAGCGGCTGTCTGCCCTCGACAATCTACGCTTCTCGGCTCGACTGTATGGCGTGAAGAGAAGTCGCATCGACGAGGTGTTGGCGCAGGTTGGACTCCAGGATCGTGCGAAAGAGCGGATCAAGAAATACTCCAACGGCATGAAACAGCGGTTGCTCATCGCCAGGGCGTTGCTGCACGAGCCCAAGGTGCTCTTCCTCGACGAGCCAACTCGTGGATTGGATCCTGGGGTGGCGCGCGAGATCCGTTCCATCATCGCCGATCTGGCTGAAGGTGGGGTGACGGTCTTCCTGACCACGCACTACATGGAGGAAGCCGATCGATTGAGCGATCGGGTGGCGATCATCCATCGGGGTGAGATCGTCGCGATCGATACACCAGAGTATCTAAAAGCGACCCACGGTGAGAACGATCAAGCCACCTTGGAGGATGTCTTCATCAAGCTCACCGGGAACGATTTGTACTGAGCATGGTAGAAAATCGAAACTTGGGTTCATGAGGTGTGAGATGGAACGTAATGCTATACAGAAGTCAATTGAAGTACGGCAGCTCGGTTTTGGTGTACGTGCGTTCGAAATGTGGGCGGAGGGCCAGCGGATTGCAACACTGGACTGGCCAAAGTGCCTGTCGGATTACGCGGTGGGTGTGTGGGGTGGAGACCGGTGGACCTTTGACCGATCCGGTTTCTTCCGAGACACAGTGGAGGTCTATGGTCGCAGTGAGAACATTTATGCCACACTGCACTATGATTGGTTCAAGGATGGTGTACTTCAGCTGCAAGATGGTCGCAAGTACCGATGGCAGAAGACGAGATATTTTTGTGATGAATGGACGCTGAGTGATGGACAAGGGCGGGTGGTCTTTGAGATCGAGCTCTGGCTACATTGGTTCAGGCGCATGGGGAAGATCCGCTACGGCGAGGCCACCCTGGAGGTTCGCGATCTGGCTGTCTTGAGCTTGGCGGGATGGTATCTGGCCTACATGCATACGGAAGATGTAGCCGTGGTGGTCGCCGTAACGTCCGTGATTTGATACTACTCGGGGTGACGTTTGAGAGGGAAAGGTGATGAAAACGTTCAATGAGAGACTCAGGGTGATTTGGGCCATCGCTTCGAAGGATTTCTTGGACGCTTTCAAGAATCGAACGATCCTGAGCCAATTCTTGACAGTCTTGTTTTTGGTGGTTGTCTATCGCTTCCTGCCGGAATTTGAAAGTAAAGATGTCCTCCCTCGTCTGGCTGTTTATGATCAGGGCCGCTCGCAGTGGGTCGTTCGATGGGAAGGAAACCAGGATTTTGATCTCATCCGGGCGGAAACTCAGGAAAGTATGGAGCGTTATATCGCAGACAAAGACTTTGCCATACTGGGATTGGTCCTGCCTGCAGACTTCGATCAGATGGTTGAACGTGGTGGCATCATGCTGGATGGCTATGTCGTCCATTGGGCATTCAAGAGGGATGTCGACCAGGTAGTGGCTTTCTTTGAGAGGGAACTCAGCAATTCCGTCGGTCAGACACTGTCCATCAGCTTGGAGGGGCATACCGTTCATACACAGATGGACTCACGCGGTTATGCTTTCCTGGGCGGGGTCTCCGTGGTTTTCGCAGCTGCCATAGGTAGCATGCTCATCGTACCTCACATGATGATAGATGAGAAGCAAACTCGTACGATCGATGCACTAATGGTCTCTCCGGCAACTTTCACAGAGATGATGATCGCGAAAGCAATTGCAGGGAGTATATTCGCACTTCTTGGAGGGGCGATTGCCCTCGTGGTACATGCCGTGCTTGTCAACCATTGGTGGCTAGCCATTCTTGCGCTTGTGAGTGGCTCCTTCTTCTTCGTCGCCGTTGGGTTGCTCCTGGGGAGTGTGTTGGATCAAAAACAGCAAATGACCCTGTGGGGATTCGTACTCACAATCTTTGTTCTTTTGCCTGCCTTTCTCTCTCTGATGGAAGGATTGTTGATAGATGAAGTCATGGTGATCTTGCAATGGGCGCCGTCCGTTGCGATCTTGAATCTCTCACGGCTTTCCTTCACGGATCAGGTTGCGCTTCCAACACTTGGTTTGGAGCTCGTGAAGGTCCTTGGATGGGCTTTGGTTTGTCACGCAGTGATTCAAGTCGTCCTCCGCAAGAGGGAGGACCATCATGCATAAGGAGGTAGGAGTGTCTAATTCTGTTGTTATTTCGAGGGCGCGTTTGGTCTGGGCCATCGTGGCTAAAGATTTTGTGGACAGCTTGAAGAATCGCAAGCTGCTGACCAACATCTTCACGGTTGTATTCCTGGTTCTGCTTTATCGGTTTCTGCCTGTATTGGGGAACGCGGATCGACCGGCGAGAGTTATCCTGTATGATGCCGGCCAATCGCCCGTCTCCAGAGAACTCCAGAAGAGCGAAGCCTTGCGGCTGCGATCTGTGGAGTCCTACGAGGAAATGCTGCGTGAGGTGGGGATCGAAGATGTGCGCACCATCGGGCTCGTCCTGCCGACGGACTTCGATCAGCAGATCCGTGCGCATGAGGGTATCGTCCTGGAAGCGATCATCGATCATTGGGTGAATGTAGAGGATGAGGTCTCTATGAAAAGCGAAGTTGAAACGGAGCTGAGCAGGATTACCGATGAACCCATCGAGCTGCGCGTCGGTCGGGAGAGAATCACCCAAGCGGATGGTGCGCATGCCTTCAGCATCGCGCTGGGTTTACTCATCGTTATGGGTTTGATGGCGATGCTGTACACACCACAACTCATCCTCGAGGAGAAGGAGGCTCGCACGATCGATGCATTGCAGGTATCCCCGGCGACGATGACCGAGACGCTGATCGCCAAAGGTTTGGTGGGTGGTGCGTACAGCATCATCGCAGCGATTGTGGTGCTGATTGCTTACGGGCAGTTTGTGCTTCATTGGTGGGCGATGCTTGTGGCGCTGTTTGCGGGAGCTTTCTTCTATGTATCCCTGGGCTTGCTCATGGGCATCCTATTGAAGGAGGTCAAGCAGGTGAGCTTGTGGGGCTTCATTGCATTCCAGCCGCTGATCATCTCGATGATCCTGGGGATGTTTGAGCCGATACCTGGGGCGATCAAAGACGTCTTGCGATGGACGCCGACGGTGGCGATGGGGAACGCCGCAGCGCAATCCATCACCGCCAGTGTAGACTTGGGTGTGTATTTTCTCTCGCTGCTCATCATGATCGTTTGGGGCGCATTCTTCTTCGGCTTGGATGCTTGGTTGGTGCGGCGGCAAGAGCGGTAGAGGATGGATGATATGATGAGAAAAGAAACTAAAATGCGTGATCGGATGCGCATCGTCCTGGCCATCGCCGGCAAGGACATCGTGGATGCGATCAAGAATCGCGTGACGATTTCCATTATCCTGGGAGTAGCTATGATCGTGCTCTCCGGCCAGATTCTACCGTTGGTGATGAAATTCCGGCCGGAGAAGCGTGCTTTGGTGTACGACGCTTCGGGATCAGCTTTCGTGGAGCAATATGGGCGCGGAGAGGGTTATCGCCTTATTGAGATGCCCTCGGAAGAGACCATGTTGGAGCAAGTAGGGGGGGTCGTGGCAGGCACCATCGGCCTGCTGCTACCGGAGAATCTCGCCGCTGTGATAGAGAGCCAAGGGCCACTGGAGATCGAGGCTTATTATTCCCATGCGATGAGAGGCTCCGAAGCGGAGGAATTGATGGCGTTCTTCAGGCGTGAACTGAGCGCTATCCTGGGTCGAGAGGTGGTTCTCAATTCTGCCGGTAACGAGGTTTATCCTGCCCCAGATGCTGGGGGCCATCCCTTGATGATCAGCATCGCGCTGGTGGCATCTGTCATGACAATAGGGATGGCGCTGGTTCCGCTGCTGATGATCGAGGAGAAGGAGAGGCGCACGATAGAGGCAATGCTCGTCTCTCCGGCGAGCTATTCCCAGATTGTTCTCGGCAAGGCGCTGGCGGGGATGTTTTACTGTTTGGTGGCCGGGGCGGTTGTATACGTATTAAACAACCGCTTGTTGGCGACAGGATGGTTGGCACTACTGGCGCTGTTAGACGCGGCACTATTCACTGTAGCGTTGGGACTGCTCTTTGGAGTGCTGTTCGAGCAGCCGACAAACATGAATATGGTCATGGCAGTGGTGTTGATGCTGCTGTTGGTGCCGATGTTGATTTCGATGGCGACCTTGACGGGATTGCCTTCAGCGGTTCAGGCGCTGCTACCCTGGTTACCCTCCTTGGCGATGCGTAAGCTCTTCAGTATGTCCTTCTCAAACGCCATCAATGTAGGGGCGCTCTTATTCAACCTGGGCGTGTTGTTTGGTTTGGCGTTGGTCTTGCTCTTGTTGGTTGTCTGGCGGGTGCGCAGGATGGATCGGTGACAGATGGGATAACCAAATCACGCAGATCAAGGATAGGATCCTCTTTTCTTGAATTACCGCAAATGAATCATGCGCCCCCCAAAAGCGGGGGCTTTATTCTTTGTCAAGTGAAAGATGAAAGTTTAAGCCTTCTCACGTCGGTCCGTTGCCCCGAAATTGGGTCTTGACAAATATATTGTAATACGATAAAAATATATCGATAAACGATAATCTATGATTGTTAAACGATAATCCTATGGAGAGATGTCTATGTCTACGAAAAACCTACGTCTAATTCGATTTGTGAAGGGGCTGCTCGACTTCCTCTTCGGTCTCTTGATCTTCGCCATCATGGCATTGGTGCTGTGGACCGCGCTCTCGCCCTTGATCATCGGCAAGGGTGGGAACATAGGGACGGCCACGGTACCGGTGACGATCGGTGTGGGTGAAGAACCGCAGTTCGAGGTTTCGTTCTCCAGCCCGGCCAAAGACGAGATCCGAGCGGCATTCGTGGAGGAAGCCGAGGGCACCCTGCGTCTGGAGACGACCAACTTCATCCTGGTCCTGATGGCCAACGCGGCCAAGCTGATCAGCGGGATCGGGCTGGCTTACGTGTTCTATTTGCTTCGAGCCGTGGTGCAGGCCACCCTCGACGGGAATCCCTTCGCCGCCGAGAATGGACCTCGCCTACGGCGGCTCGGTTATGTGGTGCTGCTGGTCGGCTTCTTAAACCCGTTGGTCCAGTATATCGCGGCCTCAGAGGTCTTGAACCGGCTGCCAGTGGCGCTGCCGGCGCTCAACCCGGGTCCCACGCTCAATGCCGAGATTATCTTAGTATCGTTGCTGATCCTGATCCTGGCCCACATCTGGAGTTATGGTCTGGAGCTCGAGCGTGATAAAGCACTGACAATATGAGGGTGCCATGTCCATCAAAGTGAACCTGGACTTAATGCTGGTGAGACGCGGGATGAAGCTCTCCGAGCTCGCTGAGGCGATCGACATCACCCTGCCCAATCTATCGATCCTGAAGACGAACAAAGCCCGGGCGATGCGTTTTTCGACCCTGGAAGCCATCTGCAGGGAGCTCGATTGTCAGCCGGGCGATTTACTCGAGTACGTACCGGAAGAGGACGAGTCGTGAGGGACGTGTAGCCACCATTCTCATAAAGACAGCAAGGGGACGCAAGCCTCAACTCTCGGTCTCATGCTATATGTACCATGGGAACCCGAGAGTTTGAGGCATTAAGGGCCCGATGGCTTGCTTGTTTTCAGATCCAAAAGATGGGTGTCTGAACTCAGGTATGCTTACACTGGCATAGGATCCTAAATCCTAGCGCGATCGGGTTTATACATCACTTTTGAGTATGGGAACCTCTAGATGACCGGGAGTAGCTTCATAGAACGCTTTTCCTTGTACTGGTCGTTGGTCTCACGGCTTGCCAGTCGAGCGTGGAGTCCCAACCGACCGCCACACCTTCTCGGGCGGACAAGGACTCTGTACTTGGTTCGGATCTACCCTAGGTTGGTGTATCCTCGATACTGTCACGTAGAGTCATTTGCATCTCCACATCGTGCGGTTGAATCGCGTGGATGGCGCACAAGGTCTTAGAACCATCGCCGCGGGTTTGTCGTATTTAAAGAGGGCTGAGAATCATACAAGGGGTGAGTCCATGAGGGACAAAGTTCAGAAAGCGCTGCGTCAGAGCAAGGCGGATTACACTGAGATCCGTATCGAACAGAATGTGTCCACGCGCATCTCCTATCGGGGAAGTGATCTGGAAGCGGCAAGCGCAGTCATCGATCAAGGAGGTCTGGTCCGCTGTTTATGCCATAAGAATGGGTGGGGTGTAGCCTCTTTCAATAACCTCGATGACCTGTCGGCGAAAGTCGACCAGGCTTATCAGTGCGCCATGGCTTCGCAGAGCGAGGAGCCGATCGAGTTGGCGCCCATTCCCATTATGGAGGACACCATTCACGCGGCATTGAAGCGCGATTTCCGGGGGATCTCGATCGCCGATAAAAAGGCGTTGATCGAAGGCTACAACAAGATCCTCTTGGAGTACAGCGATAAGATCGTAGATACGAATAGTCAATACCTGGACAGTTTCAGCCGGATCACTTTTGCCACATCGGAAGGGATGTTTATCGAGGAAGAACGCCCATCCGTTCTCATCACCCTGACCGCGATGGCGCGAGATCGGGATGACGTGCAGCAAGCTCGTGAATCGCGTGCGGGACCGCGCGGATTTGAGTTTGTCGAGGGGCAGGAGCATCTGGCTGAAAAGGCGGCCCGCCTTGCCGTGGAGTTGTTAACGGCCGAAAGTGTCGTGGGCGGCCAATATCCAGTCGTTGTGGATCCCAGGTTGGCGAGTGTGTTCATCCATGAAGCATTTGGCCACCTTTCCGAGTCAGATTTTGTTTACGAAAATCCAAAAGCACGTGAAATGATGGTATTGGGTCGCCAGTTTGCCAAGCCGATTCTCAACGTGTTCGATGATGGCACAATTCCAGGCAACCGGGGAACCCATAAGTATGACGACGAAGGAACACCCACACGACGCAACGACCTGATCAAGGATGGCATATTGGTGGGCCGGCTGCACTCACGTGAAACGGCTGCCAAAATGGAGGAAACCCCAAGCGGAAATGCGCGTGCGATCAGTTATCGACATGCGCCCATCGTGCGCATGACCAACACTGCAATCGAGGTGGGGACGACGTCATTCAGCGATATGATCAAGGATGTTCAGCACGGCGTCTATGCTTGCGATGCCTATGGCGGTCAAACGGCATTGGAAAGCTTTTCCTTCAGCTCGGGGCATGCCTATATGATCCGCGACGGGGAACTTGCAGAGATGGTGAAGGATGTCATTCTGGCAGGCAACCTGTTCACCACCTTGATGAACATCGACGCTGTGGGGGATGACTTCACGTGGATGAACCTGGGCGGAGGCTGTGGCAAAGGGGGACAAATCCCTCTCCCGGTCGGCCTGGGAGCCCCGCACATCCGCATCCAGAATGTCGTCATCGGTGGGAAGTAAGGGGAATGAGGTTGGAGGGATGCTACCATGGATCTCCTGAAAGCGTTGCAGTCACAGGCTGAGCAGGTCGAGGTTGTAGACCTGGTTCATGAAGCGACAATCGTCGAGTTTTCAGCCAATCGGTTCAAGTCAAGTAAGGTTGAGGAGATGGGGGGTACGGCTGTGCGTGCCGTCAAGGATGGCAGATTGGGGTTTGCGGCTTCGAGTGATAAAGACGCCCTCGACAAATTAGCCGTCAACGTGCTCGAGTTGGCCGCCTATGGGGA
>JABAOH010049080.1_pt1 | contig 17908 bp, 16 predicted proteins | sample 7062181 | NCBI WGS metagenome assembly JABAOH01 (sample SAMN14538630, study PRJNA623070) | marine sediment metagenome | biome: marine biome [ENVO:00000428]; feature: marine pelagic biome [ENVO:01000023]; material: deep marine sediment [ENVO:00002113]; isolation source: pool of 5 deep marine... | reverse complement strand
CCCTCTCGCGGTAGGCCTCCCAAACCGGGATCAACGGGTACAGGCTCACCACGAACCCGGCGATCGCGACGATCCTCAAGACGATCCGGCCGCCCTTGCGACGGATCGGTGTCCCGTCGAGGCGCTCGTCAAACGTGCACCACCAGGTGACGGCGAGCACGACGCCGACGCCGTTCAGGATCAGGTCCGAGAAATCGGCGTCCCGCGGCCCGACCAGCTGAAGCAGTTCGGTCAGGAAGCCGACGAACAGGCCGGTCCCGCACGCTGCGGCGTACTGAGTCGCCGGGCTCAACCGGCCTCCGAGTGAGCGCCGGGCCAGGACGAGCAGCAAGGTCGTGATCACAGCGAACAGCGGGATGTGAACCAGATTGTTGAACGTGCGCGCCAGCATCGAGCTCCAGGGGCTCCAGTTCACGACCAACGGCGCGATGGCCAGCATGAGGCCCGCGATGAGCCCGATCGTGGTCCAGCGTTGCCGTTTCAAAACCCGGGTTGCTCCCGTCCGAGCCCCTGCTAGGCTTGCAGGATGCGGGCACGCATCGGCACCAGCGGCTTTTCCTACAAGGAATGGAAGGGCCCATTCTACCCCGGGCAGATCAAGAACGACCGAATGCTCGCGTACTACGGCGAACATTTCGACACGGTCGAGATCAACAACACCTTCCATCGCATGCCGCGTGTGGAGCTCCTGGAGACTTGGGCCGCACAGGTTCCGGAAGATTTCTCCTTCGTGCTGAAGAGCCCCCGGCGCATCAGTCACAAGAAAGGGTTCGACGGCGTCGGCGAACCACTCGAAACGTTCGCCAACAACTCGGCCACGCTCGGACAGCGCCTCGGGCCGGCGCTATTTCAGTTCCCTCCGTGGCTGAAGAAGGACTTCGACGTGCTGGGAAGGTTGACCGAGTTCATCCCCGACGGGTTTCGCTGTGCGCTGGAGTTCCGCCACGAGAGCTGGTTCGACGAGGAGACTCGCGAGTTCCTGTCCGATCGCGGACTGGCGCTCGTCGTTTCGGATCAGAAGCTCGCCGAGCCGCCGGTCGCCCGGACGGCGCCCTTCGGGTACGTGCGTTTCCGGCGAGACGCTTATTCTGACGACGAGATGTCGGCCTGGGCCGGCAAGCTGACACAGACCGGATGGGACGAGCTGTACGTCTTTTTCAAACACGAAGACGAGGGCGCCGCGCCGAAGATGGCCATGCGCTTTCGCGAGGTCCTGTCGTGAAACGACTCCTACCCCTGCTCCTGATCGCGCTTGCCGTGACCGCCTGCGCCCCGACCTACAAGCGGTTGCCGACCCTCGACCAGGTGCCGGTGTTCAAGTCTCTCGCCGACGCCGCCGAGGCCCGGCGTGTCCGCGTGTGGACCCACCCGGTCGGAGAGATCGACGGTGTCCCCTACTCGATCGTCGCCGAGGAGACGGGCGCCGGGCCGGAAGAGGCACTGGTCGTGCTGATCCACGGGCTCGTGTCCGACCGGACGACGTGGCAATTCGTATCGGGCCGCCTCGGCGAGACCCATCGGCTGTGGATCCCCGACCAGCTCGGGTGCGGGGAATCCGACCGGCCCTCGCCGCTGGAGATCGGCGAGGCGGAGTATTCGCCCAGCGGCTCCGCCCGCCAGATCCTCGAAGCGTTACGCCGGCGCAACGACGAAGCGGGCTGGCCCGAGCGCATCTTCTTCGTCGGCCACTCGCTCGGCGGTGCCGTTGCCCTGCGCATCCTGGGGTCCGAGGAGCTCCGCGCGGACTATCCGAGGATATTCGAGCGCGTCGACAGCGCCATGCTGATTGCCCCGCTGGAATTCGCCGTCAGCCGCTCGAATGAAACGCTCGACGAGATGAGCCGGATGGGCAGCTTCAAGCTCGGCATCGCCAGGGGCACGCGGATCTTCAAGGAACGTGTCGCGCAGGAGCTCCTTCACTCCGCGGAGTATCCCGACAAGGTCTTCAAGCTCGACGTCGACCGCTTGTTGAACGCTTTCGACGGCAAGCAGGCGCGACTCGCGACCCAGGCGATCATCCGGCAAGCCGTCCCGTTCGATGAGTGGACCCGTCGCCCCGATTGGGAGGCGATCGAATCGCTGGTCGACGACTACGCCAAGGTCGACATCCCGGTCCTGTTGCTGTGGGGCCGGCGCGACGAGACGTTGCCGCTGTCGATGGGTTACAAGCTGCTCGCCGAGCTCCCCGACGCTCGCCTGCGGATCGTCGCCGAGGGCAAGCACTCTCTGCAGTCCGATCGGCCGGAGCTCGTCGCGGACTGGATTCGCCGTTTCCTGGCCGATCCAGGTGACGGCTGGACCGCCGTCGAGATCATCGAATAGCCCGTCGGACTCATCGGGCAACCTGCCCTTCCAGGCCATCCGGGTCCTTGAAGTAGACGCGATTCTCGACTCGATGCGACTCCAGACCCGCGTCCTTCAACCGCTGGAGCGCCTCGGCAGGGTCGTAGTCGTCGATCGTGAAGCAGAAGTGATCCATCCCCGCCGTATCGCTTCGGAACAATGCGACGAAGTTGTCGCCGCAACCGAGGAAGCAGTTGTGCGGCAGGAATTCGCTGCGCACTTCCAGCCCGAAGTGCTCGACGTAGAAGTCGCGCGATCGCGCGACGTCCGTCACGCGAAGCGCCAGGTGGTTCAGGCCCTTCGATGCGAACGTCGGAGCTTCCTTGGAAGCCAGAACGGGAGCACCCGCGTAGGCGGCGGCGAAGAACACCGCGAGCCGCCCGAGTGCGGCACGCCGGTCGATCGTGCCGCTGCGATAGTCGTCGAGAATGCGTTCGGCAGACATACCCTCTCCTTTGTACTAATCCTGCCGTTTCAATCGGATATCGTAGGTGAACTCCTCGACCTGTTGCCCGAGGTACTCGACCTTGCGGCGTGGAACGGTTTCGTCCTTCAGCCGAAACGTCGGTGCGGCGTCGCGGAAGCCGGCTGCCGAGACCCTGAAGTGGATGTGTGGCGCGGGCCCGTAGCCCCCCGGACGGCTGGTCTCGAACGCGTAGCCCCCGTCGCCATCGGTGCGCACGGTGCCCCGGTAGGCCTCCTCGTGGTACCGCCCTTGGTGATCGGCGTGATAGGCGAACACCTCGACACCGACCACGGCCCTGGATTCACCGTCGAGAACTCGACCGCGCACGAGGATCGTCTCGCCACGGGCATCCTCCGGGGCGAGACGCGGCAGCTCGGCGGCGAGCGCGGTCAACGCCATCAGGACGGGTAAACAGCAGACGAACGTTTTTCTCATGGACCCGAGTCTAGACCCGCTGCGGAGCCGCGCGTGGTTTCTTTACGATTCTTTACGATCGAGATCGCCGCGCCTCTCTTACGATCGGTTAGACACGCCGCGGCATTTGCCCGTAGTTCGAGTCAGGACCCGGAGAGTCGATACGTGCGCCCGATCCGTTGGTGGACTTTCGCAGCTTTGTTGGCCTCGTGCGGTACGTGGCCGCTGTTCACTGCCGCGGCGACCGTCGAGCTTCACGTGGTCGATGAGATCGACCAGCCGGTCGCGAGCGCGACCGTTACGCTGCAAAAGATCGACAACACGGACCGTCGGCATTACTTCAGGGAGCGACGGGAAACCGATCACGTCGGACGCGTGGGCTTCGACTCGGTCGGGCCGGGTCGGTATGCGATACGCGTCCTGGCCGAACGCGGTCAGTTTGTCTCGCTGCCGGATCACCCCTCGATCGAGCAACACTCGATCACGGTCGAGGACGATGCCCGGCAACTCGTCTCGACGGTGCGACTCGTCCGGGGGACGCCGGTCGTCTTTCGCGTCTCGGTCGGTGGGCAGGAGCTTCCGGGAGCCAGAATGCTGCTGCACGACCTCGATCGCGAGTACCGAACCGAGATCGCGATGAACGAGCTCATCGAGCGCGAGGTGCGGCTGGTTGCCGGCCGCTGGACCGCGCGTGTGGACCCGGTGCCGGGCTATCTGCTGACGAGCGTGGAGGTGAACCGCACCCTCTTCCCCAACGACGTCGCCGAATTCGATCTGCCGTTGAGTGCGCAAGCCTGGTACGTGAACTTCGAGTTCGCGGCCCTGGCCACCATCGGGGGGCGTGTGACCTTCAAGAAAGACGCCTTCGGCATGAGCGTGGTTTCCCATCTGATGGAGCCGGGCGCGTGGCTGTCCGCGGCGCAGGCACGCGGTGGCTCGAAGTACGATCGCGTGTCGGCGCGGCCGATCTACCCGACCTACGAGTACGAGATGGTCGTGCCGACGGGCCTGTGGACGGTTCGCCCGGAGTCTCCCGGCCTCGAGTTCTCGGAACCGCCGGAGGCTCGGGTCCGACTCGAGGCCGGTGACTACGAGGTCATCGACTTCGTCGTCGACGGCTCGCCGCGGGGCGGCCGTGACTCCGTCCGCGTCCTCGTGGAGGGCCCGGATGGCCGACGTGTCCGCGGGGCGCAGGTCGAGGCCTGGCCTGCCGACCCCGACGCGCGCGGTCGGGAGCCGATCGCGGAAGACAAAGCCGCGTGGTGGGATGCCTTTCTCTACGGGTTGGCCGACCAGGAGCACCTGTTCGTCGCCGGCAAGCCCGGATACGTGGAAGCCGGCACACTCTTCACGCCGGACCCGAAGAAGCGCCAGGTGCGGTTGCAGCTGGGAAAAGGCGCGACGGTCCATGCGGTCGCTCTCGATGGTGAGGGAGAACCGACCCCGGACGTGAATGTCGCGTTGACCCGCGGCGATGACTACGTCTCGCTCCTCACGGACAGGGAGGTGATCGACTGGGTGGCTCGTCCGGCCGGTAAGACGGACGGCAGCGGCCACCTGTGGCTGCGTGGTGTCTACCCCGGACTGTACGTGCTTTCGGGCTCCTTTGAAAGCAAGGACGAGTCCATGTTCTTCGCCGAGTTCCGCAACAAGGGCGACACCTCCTGGCAGCGGGAGATGGACAAGGTATACCGCGACACCGAGACGGATGAGATCGAGATCCGGCTCGCTCCGGCCGGGGTGCTGCGCGCGACGCTGCACTGCTCCGACGGAGGCGAGTTGCCCCCGGAAGCGGACCTTCTCGTGTTGGACGGCGTCCCGAACGACGAGCCGGATTCCTGGTGGGAGAACGGCGTTCTGAGGTCGAAGGCCCACGTGCTCGAGGGCGAACGGCGCAACACGTTTCACATCGGGCCGCTCGATACGGGGGCGTATAACCTGCTGGTCCGGCCCCAGGGCCATAATCGTTGGACCTGGGCAATCGGCACGGAAGCTCCGGAAGAGGCCGCGGTGCTGACGGTGGCCGCCGGTAGCCCGACGGATCTCGGCGCGATCCCAATCGACTGCGCCCCGGCAATCTCGGTAGTGCCGATCCCACCGGACGGAATCGATCTGCCGGATCTGATCAAGACCGGCATCTTCGACCCGCCGGCGGAGCTGACGGGCACATGGACGACCGGCGACGGCGACGAACGCCGGATCGGTCACGGGCGTCTGGTGGCCGAGCCGGACCACGTCCAGTTCCGCGACCTGCCCGAGGGAGAGATCCGGTCGACGGTAACGCTCTGGAACCCGTTGTTCCTGCCGAAACCCTCGCTCGACATTTCGGTCAACGCGACGCTCGAACGCGGGAAAACGGTCGAGGTCTCACCGCCGCTACCCGGAATCGGAGGCGCGATCGAGATCGACCTCGCCCAGGTGCAGCTGGACGGGGCCTCCGTGCGCGCGATTCGCGTCGCCCCGCTGCACGAACGGCCCGGCGAACGAACGAGCGAGCCCCGGAACGTCGAGGTCGATGGGAGCAAGGTGATCGTAACGAGCCTCCCGGAGGGCGACTACGATCTCGATCTCTGCTTCGACCTCGAGTGCGCGAGTCGGGTCCCGCTGTGGCGGGGGGTGGAGATAGAAGCGGGGGTGATCCTGAGCCCTACAGCGTCTCCACGGTAGGTCGGCCGTTGCGTCGCTCCGGCCGGAAGACCAACCACAGCAACACCACGGCGACAATCGATGGGATCAACAGGGCCGCCAGGGCCGGGAACACGCTGGCCAGACCGGTTCGTTTGCTGATCCAGCCGCCGATCACGCCGCCTACCGAGCCGGCGCCGAACGTCATCAGGAAGTAGATGCCGTACCCGAGGCCACGCAGCCGCGGCGGGGTCAGTTGGGCGACGAGCTTGTTGCCGGCGGGTTGGGTGAAGAAGTGAAAGAAGGCGACGCCCATGAACACCGGGACCAGCGCCGGACCGACGATCCAATGAATCGCGACGAGTAGCGGGATCTGCATGGTCCCACCGATCAGGAAGACGAAGGCCGCATGGTGGCCGCGATCGACCAGCCGGCCCGCCGTGTACATCCCGCCGAGACCGACGAGCAACGCCGCGGTCGTCAAGACGCCTCCCAGCGCGGTGCCGCGGGCCAGATCGTCGGTGTAGCTCACGGCGAAGAACTTCGGCAGGAACGTGGTCATGCCGCGGTAGACCATGCCCATGAAGGCGGTGGCCAGCAGCAGCAGCGCAAATCCACGCCACTCCCCTTCCCCGGGACGCGAGCGAATCTCGTGGATGGTCGGCGAGGGCAAGCGCAACGCAGTCAGCGCCAGCACGAACCCGAGGATTGCCAGCGAGCCGATGGCCCAGCGCCAGCCGAGCCAGGCCCCGAGCAGACCCGCGAGCGCGCTCGCCGCGGCGACCCCGGTGTTGCCGGCCATCCCGTGCCAGGCGAACACGCGGCCCGATGGCGGCATCGCGTGCGTGATCAGCGCGGTCCCCGCCGGATGGTAGATGCTCAAACACAGGCCCATCCCCGCGGCCGCGAGCGACAGCGCCGCGAGGCCCGGACTGAGCGCCATGCCGACCATGCAGGCGGACGAGCCCGCCAGGCACACCACCAGTAACGGACGCGAGCCGATGCGGTCCACCAGCCAACCCGCCGGTAGCGAGCCCACACCGAACAGCAAGGCATAGAACGTCGCGATCTCACCCATCCGCAGATCGTTCGCGCCGAACTCCGTCTGGATCATCCACAGCAGCGCGGGAACGGCAAGCTCGTAAACGTGGATCAGGCCGTGCGCCAGGCAGGTCGTCGTGAGGACTTGGCGTTGTGTACTGCTCATCTAACCCTGCGCCCGGGCGACCCCGTCGCGGGGTGCTTCCTCCTCGGGGAGGACGCGGTAGAGCGAGTAGTACAGCGGGCCCTCTTGAAAGATGAACATCTTCTCGAAGGGCAGGCTCATCACGGGACTCAGTGCCAGGTCGGGTCCGTTCTTCTCGAGCCAGTCCGGGTCGGGGTCGATGCTGATGATGTACTGCGGCGGGTTCTGCTCGAGGAACGCGTTGATGTTCTTGTCGCGCTTGTACGGGATCAGCTCCGGCGTGACGAGGCCGTTGAGGTCGAGGATCTCGCGCCTCGAGACGTAGGCGATGGCACCGATGTCCGGGACGGCCACGACATCATCGGGAGCGCTGTTCTCCCGCAGCCATTCGCCGATCGCGATGTTGACCCGCTTCTCCGACTCCTGGTAGGCGATCGTCGCCGGCCGGATGACGCGCAGGTCGAGCACCATGTTCTGAACCAGCGCGACGACGCCCACCAGCAGAACAGCCGCCTGCCGGCGCCCCCCGGCCTTCCACCAGTCGGCGAGCGGGGCGAACCCACCGATCACCACGAAGGGCATGAAGATCAACAGGTACCGCGTGTACACCGTGACCCCGCGTACGCCGTAGAGACCGATCACCCCGACGCACCAGGCCAGCATCAGCAGGACGAACCCGGGATCGCGACGCTCGAGCAGCCTGCGCCAGCGCCCGCGGTAGAGCCAGAGCAGCACGGCGAGAGCGAAGATCGCCATCTCGATCGCCGAAGTCGACGCCAGCACCTTGAGCGTGCGCTCGACCGAAGGGACCAGCTTGGCCAGCCCCTCGACCATCGAGCCCTTGGCGTGGGCCGTATTCGGGAAAACACGACCGAAGTGCAGAAACAGCCCACCCAGCGCGGCGGCGAGGATCAGCGCCGGCGGAACGATCGCCCCGAAGGCGCTTCGCCGCCTCGCGGCCCCGGTCGCCGCGTCCGTCGCCAACCAGAAGAGCACGAAGAGGATCGCCAGTCCGATCATCTCCGGGCGCACGAGGGGCGCCAGACCTGCCGCGATCCCCGCTCCCCACGGCGGCGTCGAGCGCTCCCGCGAACGCATCGCTAGCAACACCACCGCGAGCGCCAGCGTGGCCGACAGTCCCGCCTCCATGCCGCTGGCGGACCAGCGGACCAACCAGGCGTTGCCGGCCCACACCAGCCCGGCCAGGAAGGACAGCCCTGTCTCGGCGGTCAGCCGGCGCACGACGAAGTACACCAGGACGGGGCTGACGCTCGTCGCGAGCAGGCTCAACACCTTGCCGGCGAGCAACGCGTTGCCCGTGATCTTCGCCGCCACGGCGAGCACGAACAACCACAGCGCGCTGGTGAACCCGTAGGTCGGTTCGCCGGTGTTGAACGACAGCTCGCCGAACTCCACGAAGTTCTGCACGAACCTCAGGTAGATGTAGTAGTCGTCGGGGGTGAAGAAGAAATAGGGCCAGGAGCGGACCAGCGCGATGACGGCGAGGGTCCACGGAAGCAAGCGCTCGAGTTGGGCCCGGGGCTCCATCCGGGGCCCAATCTAAAGAGAAAGGCCCCGACCGGCAAGACCGAAAAAAGCCGATCGGGGCCTCGTAAGACGTCGCAAAGGGCTAGTGGCGACTGGCGTAGCGTTTCAGGCTACCCGCCCTGTCCACCAGCTCGAGGAAACCGGACCGGTGACCGTGGCGATCCCGGCCCATGCCGTTCTCGGCGAGTGCCATGACGTCGTCGAACGTCAGGTCGCCGCTGTGGTCGGAGTCCCGCAGCAGCATCCCGAAGCCTGCCACCGCGGCGGCGAAACAGAAGTCTTCGCTCGCCGTGTTCAGGCCACGACCGCGATCCACGACGGCGAGCTCCTGGAGTCGACTGCGGTTGCCGTCGGGCTCCTTCCAGCGGATCTTCACCGTCATCAGCTCGCCCGAGCCCGCGGCCTCGGTCAGGAGGTTGCCCGAGTGAACCTTTCTCTCGCGATCCTCGTAGCGCGGTTGCTGGTACTTGAGCGGATCGATCGCGGGTGCGGGATGGCGTAGGCCCTGCGGGACGATCTCGTAGAGCGCGGTGACCGTGTGGCCCGCGCCGATCTCGCCGGCGTCCTTGGTGTCGTCGTTGAAGTCCTCGTCGCGCAGCACGCGGTTCTCGTAGCCGATCAGCCGGTAGGCCGCGACCTCGGCCGGGTTGAACTCGACCTGGATCTTGACGTCCTTGGCGATCGTGACGAGCGTGCCGCCGGCTTCCTCGACCAGCACCTTGCGCGCCTCGCGGATGGTGTCGATGTAGGCGTAGTTGCCGTTGCCGTGGTCGGCGAGCTGCTCGAGGCGGGAGTCCTTGAGGTTGCCCATGCCGAAGCCGAGCACGGTCAGGAACACGCCGGTCCTGGCTTCCTTCTCGATCAGCCGGATCAGCGAGCTGCGATCGCTGATGCCGACGTTGAAGTCGCCGTCGGTCGCCAGCACGACGCNNATGCAGTGAGTCGATCGCGTCACGGATCGTCGCGCGGTCGGACGCCTCGGTCGGCGGGAGCACCAGCCCCGCGGCCCCGGCGTAGACCACGATCGAGACCTGGTCGCGGTGGTTCAGCTCGTCGACCAGCATCTTCATCGAGCGCTGGACGAGCGGCAGCTTGTTGGCGGGGTTCATCGAACCCGACACGTCGATGAGGAAGACCAGGTTGCACGGCGGGCGGTGACGCGCGGCGAGCTCGCGGCCCTTGAGACCGATGCGCGCCAAGCGGTGGCGCGGGTTCCACGGCGCCTCGCTGACCTCGACGTCGATCCCGAAGGGTGCCTTGCCGTCGGGCTCGGCGTAGTCGTAGTTGAAGTAGTTGATCAGCTCCTCGATGCGCACCGCGCCGGGGGGCGGGATGACGCCCTGGTCGAGGAAGCGCCGCACGTTCGAATAGGAGGCGGTGTCCACATCGATCGAGAAGGTCGACAGCGGTGCCCCGAACACCGGCCGGAAGTCGTGCTCGCGGATCTCGTCGTAGGCCTCGGTGTTGAACCGGCTGTACTTCAGTTTCTGCCGGTATTCGTGGTCGCGCTGGCCGTGGACGATGACGTTGCCGTCGTCGTCCCACCGTTCACGCTTGTTCTTGGAGCCGACGTAGCCCGTCGCGGGGAGGTCCCGGACGGGTTTTTCCGCATAGGCTCTGACCTTTGCGGACGCAGCCTGGTTGGTGACGCTGAGTCGCTCCTCGACCGATGGGGTCGGATCCGCGATAGGCGGACGCTGCTGCACCTTGGGTGGCGGTGGCGGCACCCGCTTTTCATCGCCGGCTTCCCGCATGACCGGCGTCAAGACGACGGAGATCCGCACGAGGTCGCCCTTGGCGATCGTGATGTCCTCCACGACCCGCGTGCCGTAACCGTCGAGCGCGACCTCGATGCGGTAACCTCCGCCGGCTTGCAGCTCGGGAAAGCGCGCCTGGCCGTGCCTGCCGGACTTGACCGATCGGGGTGTCATGAGCCCGCTCGTGTTCGAGATCGTCACCGTCGCGCCGATCACCTCGCCGTTCTCGTCGGTGACGGTCACGACCAGTCCTCCGAACGCGGGTTTCGAGCCGTCCGCCAGACCGGCNNCGCGGGTTTCGAGCCGTCCGCCAGACCGGCGAACGCGCCGAGGATGACGAGCAGAACGATCGAGAGGATGAGCTTGCGCATCAGGCCATCCCTCCTGGAATCCGGGGTGTTTCCTTGCATGGGGTCTTACCTCCTGCAGGGATCGGACACCGCTCCCGGGAGAGAGTTCCCGGCCGAGCCGGATTTGTGCGTGAATGACCGATAATGGCCGGAACAAGGAGAAAAACGTGAACGTTCGTCGAGGGATCTACACCATCATCGCCGTCCTCATGGCGTCCGGCCTGGTCGCTTCGGACGAGCCCCGCTCGACCGATCTCGAGAAACAGGTCGCGGGCGTCGAGCGCGCCTTCGCCCGTACGATGGCCGACCGGGACCACGCCGCCTTCGAATCGTTCCTGTCGGAAGAAGCGGTGTTCTTGTCGGGAACGACCGCCCGCCGGGGCAAACGAGCCGTGGCCGCGCACTGGAAGGGTTACTTCACGGAGCCGGACGCTCCGTTCTCCTGGGAGCCCGAAACGGTCTCGGTCCTGGCATCGGGCGACCTGGCCATCAGCACCGGCCCCGTGTGGAACGCAGAAGGCAAGCGGACGAGCACCTACACGTCGATCTGGAAACAGGAAGAACCCGGCGTGTGGCGCATCGTCTTCGACAGGGGCAACAAGTACTGCGAATAGCCGTTTAGCCTGCGGTTATCCTTCTTTCAATCCGGGGAGAGATCATGATCGAGATCAAGGAAAAGAACGACGTGACGCCCGTCTGCCCGCACTGCTCGGAGCAGGTTCGCGAGGTCTGGTTCCGCGAGATCCGCGGCACGTTGGGCCGGCGCTACGTCTATTTCTGCGCGGCCTGCCACAAGGTCCTCGGAGTCTCGCACCGTAAGGGGTTCTGGATGGGTTGATCCGGGTTACCGGCGGTCCTCGCCCGCCTTTTCCGCGCGCCATCGGTCCGCGCCTTGCTCGTCACCGGAGGCTTCGAAAACTTCGATGAGCGCGTCGACGGACACGCGCGTCCAGACGTCCTGAGCCCCCCCGGCGGCGTGGAGAATCCCGTGCGCCTCGACGAGAGTCTTCTCCGCATCCTCGTATTGTTCGAGCGCCATCAACGTACGCCCGTAATAGAACAGGGCTCGTCCCAGACCCCAGTCGCCCTCGCCCAGCACCCGGCGGCTCCGCCCGACCGCCTCTCGATGGTGCGCCGCGGCATCGTCCAGGCGGCCGATGGCCTCCAGAGATTTTCCGAGATCGCTGATCGAGAGGAGTGTCTTGGGGTGATCGTCACCCAGCGTGCGACGACGACCGGCCAGCGCTCGCCTCAGATGGGTCTCGGCTTCATCCGGGCGATCGAGTTGCATCAACAGACGGCCTAGATTGGCGTAGGAGAGCAGGGTCAACGGATGCAGGTCTCCCAGCGCCCGGCGACGCCCCTCGAGCGCCTCGAGGTAGTACGGTTCGGCCTCCTCGCGCCGTCCCATCGCCCCGATCAGCACGCCTACGTTGCTGACCCAGGTCAGCGTATCGGGATGGTCACTGCCGAGGACTCGACGACCGCGTTCGACGGCCTCGAGGTAGTACGGTTCGGCCTCGTCCAGTTTGCCCATCCGCTTGAGTATGAAACCGACGTTGTTGATCGATATCAGGGTCTCGATGTGGTCGTCGCCCAGCACACGCCGGCGCCGTTCCATGGCTTCACGGAAGTGGACCTCCGCTCCCGCCATGTCGCCCACCGCCTGGAGCGCCGCGCCCATGTTGTTGATCGAGGCCAGCGTGTCGGGGTGGTCGTCGCCGAGCACGCGGCGACGACCCTCCAGCGCCTCGCGGTAGTAGGTCTCCGCCTCCTCGGGTCGACCCATCCGCCTGAGCAGGCGGCCCAAGTTACCGACCGATGCCAGGGTCTCGGGATCGTCCGCCCCCAGCAGGCGGCGACGCGAGTCCAACGCCAGCTCCATCTGGGGCAGCGCCTCGGGATAGAAACCGAGCTCCAGGTAGGTGTCGCCGATGGTCTGGCGTAACGCGGCCTCGATCCGGGGCTCGTCTCCGAACTGCGCCTCGATCGCGTCGACCGCCCGGGCCAGGATGTTCTTTTCGATCACATCCCGCGCGACGTTCGTCATGTTGACCCGTTGGAAGGCCTCGTCGGCCGCGATTGCCGATTCGGCATCGAGCTCCGCGTTCAGGGCCTCCCGGATATCCTGCCCCATTTGCTTCATGTCGATCTCGGCCAGGATCGCCTGCTGGAACTCCATCACCGTCTCGAGCTCGGCCGCCCGCTGCTGAGTCTCCTCGCGTGCCTCGATGGCCTGCAGGAGTCCCCAACCGGTTCCCGCGATTCCGATCAGCAGCAACAGCAGCATCGCGGCCGCGCTGTACGTGCCGGCGCGGTGTCGTTTGACGAACTTGCGGAGCTTGTATCCGGCGCTCGGCGGCCCTGCGAGCACGGGTTGGTCCGCAAGAAACCGCCCGATATCCAATGCCAGGCCGTTTGCCGTCTCGTAACGTCGTGTCCGATCCTTCTCGAGACACTTCATCACGATCCAGTCGAGATCCCCGCTGAGGATCGTGCTCAGACGACGGAGATCCACACGGCGCCGCTCGGCGGTGCGGTCCCCGGTCTCGCCGAGTGATCTCAGCCGGGTGCTCGGTTTGTGCGGCGTGTCCTCACGGATGATGCGCATCATCTCCGAGAAGCCGGCCTCGCGGAGCGAATCCGTGTCGAACGGGGTCGTGCCCGTGAGCAGCTCGTAGAGCAGCACGCCCAGCGAGTAGACGTCCGTCCGCGTGTCGATGTCCAGCCCCGACATCTCGGCCTGCTCCGGGCTCATGTAGTCCGGCGTGCCGACGAACTGCTTGTACTCGGTGAAAAGCGTCTTCTCGGTCAGACGCTGGTTCGTCGCCTTGGCGACGCCGAAGTCGATGACCTTCGGTATCGGTTGCCCATCGTGCAGGGTGATCATCACGTTCGACGGTTTGATGTCGCGATGGATGATGCCCTTCTGATGCGCGTGCTGTAACGCGTGGCAGGTTTGCTGGAACAGCGACAGGCGATCTTCTATGTCGAGGCCGTTCTTGTCGCAATAGTCGGTGATGGACTCGCCACGCACGAGCTCCATCACGAAGTAGGGCCGGCCGCGTTCCGTCGCTCCCGCGTCGAGCACGCGGGCGATGTTCGGATGATCCATCAGCGCCAGCGCCTGGCGCTCCGCCTCGAAGCGCGCGATCACCTGCTTCGTGTCCATGCCCAGCTTGATGATCTTGAGCGCGACCTTGCGCCGGACGGGCTTCTCCTGCTCGGCCATGTAGACGACGCCGAAGCCGCCCTCGCCGATCTGCTGGAGCAGCTTGTAGCGGCCGATCAACTCGCCCGGTTGCTCGCGCAACGCCTCGTCGCCCTCGGCGTCCGGCCGCGGCGTCAGTTGCGAGTCGAGGCTCCTCGTCGGTGCGTCCGCACGCCCGTCAAGCGGTCTTGGATCCTCGTCGCTCACGACGACGCCTTGCCGGCAGCTCGCAAGTAGTCCGGGTCCTGCTTCTTCAGCGAACCGGCGGTCCCCAGGGATACGACGATCAACAGGATGACGTTCACGACGACGCCGTACGTCCCGGCGTGGATCGCCCACGGGCGCAGGTCGGCAAACTGGCTGAAGAACACGGTGACACCGCCGCCCGCGATCAGCCCGCTGAGCACGCCGGCGCCGGTCGCCCGTTTCCAGTACAAGGTCGCGACGACGGCGGGGAAGAACTGCCCCACCGGGCCGTAGGCCCACAACAGCAGTTGAACGAGGTCCCCGCGGTAGACCAGCGTCAGCACGTAGGATGCAATCAACACGAAGATGACGGCCACGCGGATCCAGAGCCGTTGTTGATGATCGTTCAGCTTGAGTCCCAACGCGCGCACCCCGCCGTCGCGTACGGCGATCGACGCCGCCGCGTGGGCCATCGCGTCGCCCGAGGACATCGACGCCGCCAGCGCGCCGGCGCAGAACAGCCCGACGAGCAGCGCCGGGATCTCCATGTTCATCAGCATGTGCGGCAGGATCTGGTCGTACTTTTCCGGGTGCGAGGCGAAGTTCACGCCGGCGAAGCCGATCAGGAACAGCGGCACGAGGAAGATCTGGAACGTCGGGTAGAGCACGACCGTCTTGCGCAGCGTGCGATCGTCCTGCGCGGTGAAGGCCTTCNNCGAGTATTCCCCCCAACTCCACGGATCCCCCGCCGTCGTCAGCCCCGGCCCCAGCAAGTGCTCCGGCCTGCTCGCGGCGATGCCCTCGAACATCGGCTGTACGCCGCCGTAGAGCTTGTAGGGCAGGTACAGCCCCAGCCCCCACGCCAGCACCATCATGAAGATGCCCTGGAACGTGTTGGTCCAGCCCACGCCGAGCACGCCGCTGCGCAGCACGTAGATCAGCACGACGCCGTAGACCAGGGCGCCGCCGAGCCAGGTCGGCAACTGGCCGTTCGTGACCGCGTAGAGCACGTAACCGGCGCCCTTGATCTGCAACCCGAGGTAGGGAATGAACGCGGCCACGCTGATGATCGCCATCACACCGGCAATCGTGCGCACGCCGTAGCGGTGCGCGATCATCTCGGCCTGCGAGACGAAGCCGAAGTGCCGGCCGAGTCGCGCGGCGCGCGGACCCAGGAAGTAGAACGGAACGAACCCGAGAGCGCCGTAACCGAGGATGTAGAAGGCGGCGGCGCCCTTCGAGTAGGCCCAGCCCGGGCCGCCGAGGAAGGCGAAGGCGCTGAAGATCGTCGCCCCGGTGATGAAGTACATCACCAGCAGGCCCAGCGTGCGATCGCCGGCCACGAAGCCGGCGGCGGAGTCGGAGGACTTGCGCCCGGGCCACATGCCCACGACCAGCGACGCCGCCAGGTAGGCCACGCTGATCCCGATGACGATCCACGACTCGGGCACGGATCAGTCTTCCCGCTCGCCGGTGTTGTGGTAGACGACCAGCGCGACGAACGTGGCCAGCACCCAGCCAATGACCCACACGAACGAGAACGGCAACCCGAGCACGTAGGGCTCGATCGAGTTGCCGAAGTGCGCGAACCCCGGCCAGGTCATCGCCAGCAGGCAGGCGACGGCGTACAGGCCGAACAGTGCGTTACGCAGGGTCAATCGATTCCCCTAGTCGTACCTCTTGTGATCCTTGGCGAAGTAGTCACGGGTCATCTTGGCCACCCCTCCCGACAGGAAGATCAAGGCGATCAGGTTGGGGAAGGACATCAGCCCCAGCGCCACGTCACCGAAGGTCCACACCGCGGACAGCGGCAGGATCCCGCCGAGGAAGAAGAAGAAGATGAAGACCCAGCGGTAGATCTTGATCGCGCCGGCGCCGAACAGGTACTCGACCGCGCGGTCGCCGTAGTACGACCAGGAGATCCCGGTCGACACCGCAAACAGGATGACGCCGATCGTCACGATCAGATCGCCCCAGTCGCCGGGCAGACCCGTGGCGAACCCGAGCGCGGTCAACGGCGCGGCGGTGAGCAGCGCCCGGCCGACCACGGTCGGCGCGTCGCCCGAGGCCACGCTGACGCTGCCGTCGGCCGCGACGTCCAGGGTGCCGCTCCAGGGCGAGCCGTCCGATCCCGTGACCACGGCGTCCTCGACGGCGGAATGGAACACGAGGAACGAGGCGTCCGTCGCCCGGCCGCCGACGACTTCCACGGAACCCGCGCTGCGTGCGTCGCGCAGGTCCACGATGCGCTCGTCGGGCGCTGTAGCCGCCATGACCGCCTCGACCTGACCCAGCGAGAGATCCTGCTCTGCCTTCTCCTTGTAGACGCCGGTCATGACGATCACGAGCCCGGTCATGGTGCAGATCACGAGCGTGTCGATGAACGGCTCGAGCGAGGCCACGAGCCCCTCGCGGACGGGCTCGTCGGTCTTGGCCGTGGCGTGCGCGATGGGCGCGCTGCCCTGCCCCGCCTCGTTGCTGAACAAACCACGGCGGATGCCCCACAGGCAGGTCATCATGAACGAGCCGACGGCCCCGCCGACCAGCGGCTCGGGGTTGAACGCCTGGTTCACGATCAGTGCGAGACCGCCGGGGATCGCGGTGGCGTTCATGGCCAGGATGAGCAGGGCGCCGGCCACGTAGAGCGTCGCCATCCCGGGAGCCAGGATCGCGGTGACCGCGCCGATGCGTTTGATGCCGCCGATGATCACCACGGCGACCAGCGTGGCGAAGATCAGCGCCGTCCAGACGGTCGGGATGCCGAACTGGTTCTCGACCTGGTTGGCCAGCGTGTTCGACTGGTTCATGCAGCCGCCGCCGAACGAGCTGATCGCCGCGCAGGCGGCGAAGATCATCGCCATCCACTTCCAGCCGCCGCCCAGGCCCTTCTCGATGTAGTACATCGGACCGCCGGAGACGGAACCGTCCTCGTGGACGTCGCGGAACTTCACCGCAAGCGNNGCCGAAGAACGCGGTCACCCACATCCAGAACAGCGCGCCCGGGCCGCCCATGCGGATCGCGATCGCCACGCCGGCGATGTTGCCGATGCCGACGGTGGCGGAGAGCGCCGTGGTCAGGGCCTGGAAGTGGCTGAGATCGCCCTCGTCCTCGGGGTCGTCGTACTTGCCGCGGGTGATGTCGATGGCGTGGCGGAAGCCGCGCACCTGGATGAACGCCAGCCGCAGCGTGACGAACAGCCCCGTCCCGAGCAAGACCGCGGCGAGCAGCGGGAACTGTTCCGGCCAGCCCCACACGTAGCCCTCGAGGAACCTCGCGATCGGACCGAGTGTCCCGTTGACGATGTCGGCAATGGTTCCGGCCAGGTCTTCCAGCACTTGAGCCCCCAGTCAGAAATCCGGCGAAGCGCACCGCGCGCAGCGCCAATAAGGCCCGAAATCCTACCATCGATCGCGAATCGGACCGCTGGCATCGGCCGGACCCCTTCGGTAAGGTGAGCGGCGTGTCGTCCCAGCTCGATCTTCGCCGCGATTTCACCCGGCTGACGGCCGTCAACATCCTTTCCAACATGACCGTCCCCATCACCGGACTGGTCGACACCGCGATGCTCGGCCACCTGGCCGACATCCGCTTCCTCGCCGGGGTGGCGCTCGGCGCGATCCTGTTCGACTACGTCTACTGGACGTTCGGCTTCCTGCGCATGACCACGACCGGATTGACGGCCCAGGCCGTCGGCCGCGGGGACCGCCATGACGAGTACGGGCATCTCGCGCGATTCACCCTGCTCGCGCTCGGCGCCGCGGCACTGGTGTTGCTGCTTCAGGTTCCGCTACGCGAGGCGGGATTCGGCCTGCTCGGCGGGG
>JABAOH010001204.1_pt1 | contig 17914 bp, 19 predicted proteins | sample 7062181 | NCBI WGS metagenome assembly JABAOH01 (sample SAMN14538630, study PRJNA623070) | marine sediment metagenome | biome: marine biome [ENVO:00000428]; feature: marine pelagic biome [ENVO:01000023]; material: deep marine sediment [ENVO:00002113]; isolation source: pool of 5 deep marine... | reverse complement strand
CAGAGCGTTTGGTGTTCTGCAAGAATTTCTTCCGTTCTTTGTCATAGGTTGCACTCATTTTTCTGCCCTCAAGTAGAGGCATATGTAATCAAATTCTAGTTATAACTATTTACACGCCCGAGCAAAGTCCGCAAAAGATTATGCGCGCACACGTGTCTACTGGTGGCTTTTTGGTTGATCGTATGGTGCGGTTTCGACCACGAACGAAGCTCTCTCCAAGCTTTGGAACTGAAGCACGAGCGCGTGGGAGTTGCGTCTCGGAAAAAATTTTTCCAGCGCCCACAGCATCCAGTCCTACACACTTGCATCTTGGAAACGTAAGCGTCATCTGAAAACGCAAACGAACTCTATGAGTATCTGGCTTTTTCATGCGACGGTGGCGATATCTCCCGCATCTTCCCCTTTTTTCTGCTGTGGCTCTGAGGAGGCTATCTGCTTGCTCAGATCTTGCCGTCGCTCAAAGCGTTCCTTCGTGATTATCGACAGTTCGGTTACTCAGTTCCCGAGATTGTCGAGCAGTATGTGGTGTGGGTGCATGATGATAGGTATATGATTCTTTCTCGTTGGCACGCACGTGCGCAGAAGAACGAGGTCTTTGCGGTCAAGTGTGCGAAGCGAGGTAACGACGTTTATCGTTGGCGGGTCTATCAAAGATTTAAGGGGCTGTCCGCTCGAGCGGATGAATTGGTTTTCTTCAATCCTAAGGATCGCGGCGCCAAGAAGACGCGGGCGTTGTGGGTCACGTTGACGTATGATACGAAGCGCTGCTCGTTCAAGGAGGCGTGGAGGAACGTCGGGATTGAGTTCAATCGGTTCATGGCACACGTCCGCAAGAAGTTTGGCAACGCTTCATGTTGCAGGGTCTTCGAATCGTTTGAGAACGGCTATCCCCACATCCATTGTATCTTGCTCTTTGAAGCAACGTCGTTCTCGGTCTTCAGGGATCGGAAAGGGCAGTTTCGGGTGCGCGCTAAGAGCGTCATAGCAAACGGCTGGCACAGCAACGTTGACGTGAAGGCAATGAGTTCATTATCAGGTGGCTTCTCCTACCTCAAGAAGTATCTCCTCAAGAACATCGACGCAGAAACGGCTGACTCGAAGGCGCTCAAGACCTTGGCACTCTGTTGGGCCTACCGCAAACGGGCCTTCTCCGTCAGTGGGCGCTTTCGCCAACTCCTTCACGACTTGATAACGTATCTGCACAATTCAAACCGTCCACTGCGCCAAACCACCCTCACGGGGGTATTATTGGTGGAGTTCAAGTTCTACGTACTCGGCTTTGTCCCCGCCGATGTGGTCCGCTTGAAAGAAGGCGTCTGGTTCCAGAAACTGACTTCAGGACAAGTAGACTCAATGGAACAATATCTCGCAGGGTCTTGCTACACATAGCAATCTTCTGCGCGCGCAAGTCTAATCTAGATGGAGAGAACAGAGCTACGTGAGAAAATGCACACACCCAAGTTCTTCCTTGACACTGGAGCTATTATCGCCCTGTCAGGGCTGAAAGGTTCGGACTTGCGAGATTTCAGAAATCGAATGGAAGCAAGTAATTCTGAGCTAGTTAGCACACACGTACAAGTCGATGAGATCACGAAGCACGTAAAATTCCATGAGCCAGCTGTTGAGAAGTATGAAAAAGAGGTACCAACCTACCAGCAAAAGATTGACGAAGCGTTGAAAACGCTCAAAAAGAAGAGGATCAATGTTCGCCTTGAAGCCACGAAAATGGTCGTGCTTGGTGTATCGAGACTTGGACAAGCTAGGTTTGGTCATGAAGAGATGCATAAATTTGACAAAGACTTGCGAAAAGAAATAGACAAGTGCGAGAAGGCTAAAGGACGACCTAAACCTCTATTGAACATAGCCCGCGACACGACAATAGCTGTTTCTTCTCTGGGCCATGACTTCTTTGTTACATGCGACCGATGTCTTCATGATAGCTGGAACAAGGTGATCGGCAAACACAAAGCACTTGCGCAAAAGTGGACAGTTCCTAGAATTGTCTGTGCTAAACGTAGTCCTAAGGAAGTCGCGAAACAGATGTTAGGGCTTCTTCCCTAATGCACGGGTCCTCTCTCTTTCTTTCCTTGTCTAAGTGCACTATTCATCAGATCGTCTGAGGGCGTAGAAAATCATTCATACCTCGCGCGATAAGAGCAATAAGGAGTGGGGGAGGGGCCCAGAGCACAAAATATCAGAAACGCCTATTTTCCGATGTGCTCGACACGACGTTATGCTCGACGGATTTTCGAGCCCGAAGCTAGTATGAGGCGGGGTACCCAAACCGTCTTTTGGGTCGCCTCAGGAGTTCACAGAGCGTTCATTCATTGTGCGCGCCGTACATAAACGATAAATTTGAGAGTAGGAACAGTCTAACTATAGAGAGAAGGGGGAATGGAGAGTTGAGGGTGAAAACATTATGGGTGATAGTGCTGACGACTTTTCTGTTCATGAGCACATTGACTTCGGTGTTTAACATCCAGGTAGCCAAAGCGCAGTCTGCAACAATCATGGTCCCGCACGATTATCCAACAATAAAGGAGGCAATTGCAGCTGCAAGTGCTGGAGACACAATCATTGTCACCGCAGGCTATTATGTTGAAGGACAGATCACGGTCAACAAGCCTGTGTGTCTAATTGCGGAAGGCTTTGTGGTAGTAGATGGACCTGACTCACGCCCGCAAAGCGCTTTCTATGTAGCGTCAAGTAATGTGACCCTAAGAGGATTCGTAATCAAGGAGAGCGACACTGGGATACTCCTAGGAAATGTAGACTGGTGCGTAATTGAGGAGAATTTCCTTACAGAAAATTATGACGGCATTAGAAGCTGGGGATTAGGTGACCATAACACTATCAGGGAAAACAGAATAACAGCATATGAACAATACGCGATTGCTCTGCGCGGTCAAGCCTCATTCAATGTGATTGAAGGAAATGTAATCATCGGCAAGAGCCCGCATGCAAGCTTCTTCTGCGCTATCCACCTAGATGACTACTTTCAAAGAAACATAATCCGCGGCAACACGATTGAGCGGGCGGGCTTCGGTGGTATATACCTAAACCGCCGTTCTTCTCGCAACAATGTTACTGGCAACAGAATTTCAGATGGAGGGCAGATTAGCCTGTGGGATTCGGATTGGAACATCATTGAAAACAACATAATTGAAGACCACCAGAGCGGTATAAACCTAGGGGATTCAAGCTATAATCTCATACGACGAAACACATTGAGAAACATCACCGAACGCTTCGGATCTCTGTGGGGAAGCATAATGCTCTACTATGGCGGAAACCACCGAAACACAATCGAGAAGAACTTCCTTTTCGAATGTCATAGTGGCATTGTCATAAAGGAATCAACACACACTTACGTAAGCAGGAATATGGTCTTGAGAGGCACAGGATATGGACTGGCTGTTGCCGCACACTCAGACTGCACCACAATAGAGAAAAACGTAGTTTTGCTCAACCAGCAGTTTGACCTTTATTGGGACCGAACTGGCAATGACAACACATGGACCAAGAACGTATACAGGACTAAGAACTGGTGAGATAACCATTTAGTTGGCGCGCTATCTTCTCCCAGCTCCACAGTTAGTATGGAACACATGCGCGCGCATCATCTATGAAACAGTTTTCCAAGAAATACGTAGCAATTGCCCTAAATGTGGAAAGATACGCGCAAGAACTGAAGGAAAAAGCTATAGCGGGGCACATCGAGAGTGTGTGGTAGGCAGAGGCTGTGGAACATCGTGCAGAGGTTCGGGATATTTGTGGCCGCGCTGCTGGCCGCCACCGTCGTGTGGGGCGTGGTGTTCTACGAGAGCCAACAAGCCTACCGTGCATACAAGCAAGACTACTATGAATGGCTTTATGCGGAGTACGAGCGGGCGCGCGCCTACGATTCACGGTGCGTCTTCATTCCTTATCCTCCCGCTTATTGGGCGTGGAACGGAGGAGGAATCATACTAGGCGCAGGGATGCTTCTGTGGTGTGCGTGGCTACTGAGTCTGTGGATCGGAATAGTGGGCAGGAAGCCGTCAGAACCCAGAAGAAGCGACTAGTGCAAACATCTTCTTGTACCAATCTTTCATGACAAGTCTCAAATTTTCTTGGAACTATGAGAATATGCAGTTTGCGCGCGCAACGAATTGGGCTCAGGATCGCTGCATGCGTACATCTTTAATACGACTTCAAATGAAATGATAAGTAATGCAGTTGAACGAATTCTTTTCAAAAGCGAACTCCAAACATGGGAGAGAGCTCACATTCATGGTGATTCTCATCATCGGTGGTACTCTATCGTTCTTGATTGGAGTATGGATTATGACCCATACCCATGCGCGCGCGGTAGCAGGGATGCTGCTAATCGGAGGTGCAGCGGGCCTAGCGTATCTCGGTTACATGGCCTACAGAACGCTCAGCACATAGACAAGTGGTAAACTGTGCGCGCTTGGTCGGGGCGGGTGGGTGGGGGCAAGGCGAGCAGCCTTGCAGGCGCGGGGAGCAGCTTTTTAAGTCCGTGTGCGGTTGTTTTTGTGAAGCCCAGTTGGGTTAGTGCATTCCAGTAGGAGTGCGTTACGTGGGAGTGATGTCGACCTCTACTCGGTGAGTAGGGAGCTGCTAGTCATTTTGTGTTAGTTTGTGGGTTCGGGGCTTCTCTACGTGATAAAGGCGTCGACAGGTGAACTCTCAGGGAGCAAGAAGCCGAAAAGGAGGTGAAACAGCAAGTAGAACATGCCCTCTATGTCACAGCGAGAAGATTTGGAAAGACGGGACAAGACCAACTACGAGTGGCCCAGTTCAACGGTACATGTGCCGAGAGTGTGGATACAGATTTAGTGAATCGTCAGTTTTATCAACGAATCCTCGCAATAGACGTGACCGTCAAGTATGCGCAACCTTGATGGAAGCGAAAAACTTGGCCAAAGTCCAGCCGCTCAGAAGTGGGCTTGCGGGAGCCACAAAGCTAGACAAAGCTGAGGCTAAAGGAAAAATCGTAGAATTCGTTTGGTGGATGAAAAAGAACGGCTATCGAGAAACCACAATACGAATGGCAAGCAAGAGGCTACGGGTGCTTGCTAAGAGAGGAGCCGACCTTCAAGATCCCGAATCGGTCAAAGAAACCATCGCCAAACAATCGTGGGCAGAAGCCACGAAACTCAACGCATCACAAATCTACACGCTACTCCTCAAAATGCAAGGTCTAACATGGGAACAACCCATCTACAAAGCTGTGCAGAAAATCCCTTTCATACCAACGGAAAAAGAAATCGACGCGCTGATTGCTGGATGTGGACAGAAGCTGTCAGCCTTTCTTAAACTAGCCAAAGAAACAGGAGCACGGTCAGGCGAACTCCAACGTCTAAAATGGATAGATCTAGACGGTGCACGGAGAACCATCAGAATAACTGCCGAGAAAAACAGCAGCCCAAGAATTCTCAAGATTAGCACAAGCTGCGTAGAAAGGCTTCAAGCCTTGCCGAAGAAACACGAGAAAATCTTTGGGAATCTACGCTACAACAGCCTGAGAACAGGATTCGGACATCAACGCAAAAAGATCGCCAGAAAACTCAGCAACCCAAGACTCCTACAGATTCACTTTCACACCCTACGACATTGGAAGGCGACCATGCTCTATCATCAGACCAAAGACATCCTTCACGTAATGCAGTACCTCGGACACAAGAAAATCGAAAACACGCTGCTGTACATTCAGCTGGAACAAGCGCTATTCCAAGAGTCATCCGATGAATTCACGGTACGCGTCGCAGCCAAGCCAGACGAAGTCAAACAGCTGCTGGAAACAGGCTTCGACTACATCTGCCAACAAGACGATCTCCTGTACTTCCGAAAACGCAAGTAGCATCCAAAAACTCATACGAAGCCTATGAGTATCTGGCTTTCTTTTCAAATTGCTTCTCGTAGATCTTTCTTACTCTGTGGATTGTGTCGGCTTCTTCGGGGCTCTTGTCGTCTCGAATTCGCGTTATTCGCGCGAAACGGAGCGCCATGCCCGATTTGTATTTGGGGCTCTGCTGGATTTCGTTGTAAGCGATTTCGACGACGATTTTCGGGGTGACGACGATTTTTCCATGCTTTTGCTCTAGGGCTAATTCTTTGAGGCGGCGGGTCATCGTGATGATTTCGTTGTCGGTGAGGCCTTTGAAGGTCTTGCCGAGCACGAGATACTCTCCGCTTTTCGGGTCTCGGGCGGCGAGGTAGTAGTCAGAGAGCCACTTGTGTCGCCGGCCATAGCCGTACTCGGCGGCGACGATGACGAGGTCGAGCGGTTCGAGGGCTTCTTTGATTTTCAACCAGCGTTTCCCACGAATTCCGGGGGTGTAGGGGCTGTCAAGTTTCTTGGCGATCAAGCCTTCGTGCCCACTGTTTATTGCATCTCTCAGAAAGTGTTCCGCTTCACGGGCATCGGCGGTGATTAGTTGCGGCGTCAGTGGGATGTCTCCGGAGATTCTGACTAGTTGCGTTCTCCGGGCCTGGTACGGTTCCGTTGTGAGGCTGTGGCCGTTGACATATAATAAGTCGAAGAGATGCAGTTGCGCCGGGATCCGGTTGATCATCTCCTCTATGTTGTGGACTCTCCGAAATCGTCGCATTAGGTGTTGAAAGGGAAGTGGGTGGTCATCTTCGCCGATGGCAATGATTTCGCCTTCCAGGATGGCTTCTTTGGCCTTGACCTGCTCGCGGATCAATGCTTCGATTTCAGGGAAACTCTCGGTCACGTCGCTCAATCGGCGGCTGAAGATTTGGACGGTATTCGCGGATTTGTGGATTTGGACGCGGGCGCCGTCGAGTTTGTATTCGAACGCTGCTTTGCCTTTGAGTTCTTCTAGAGCATCGTTTACATCGTCGGCCATTTGGGCCAGCATGGGTTTGATTGGTCGGAAGATCTGTAATTGGAGCTGTGCGACAGCTTCGGTTCCTTTTGTTTGGGCTATCTGTGCGACTTCGCCGATATCGCCCGTCAGCATGCTTGCTCGCCGAACGACCTCGTGTGGCATGTTAAATGCTTTGGAGACCGCGAGTTCCATGAGCCCTTCGCTGAAGCCGGTTCGCATTTCGCCGATTAGGATTTTGACCAGGTACTTGGCTTCGAGCGGGGTCGCGTTGCTGAGCAGTGTTTCGAGGAGGCGTTCCTTTTTCTCTCGTGAACCGTGCCCGGTGGCCGCGGCGATGTCTTCGAGGCACTGTCGCACGTCCAGGATCATCAAGGGTTTTCCGAATAGGGNNCTCTTCTCGAAGACCGCTTTGGTGGCGGCGCCGACATCGCCGGTTTGGCTAAAGGCTGCGGAGAAGGCGTTCCAGTCCGTCTTGGTGATACGTTTGATGACGTTGCTCAGGGTGGCCCAACTGACCTCAAGGGTGCGCTGATCCCACTTTGGAAACGGGCGCCCCAGGATCATGGCTGTGGCGGGTTCCACTTCATCCGCACGGAGGCCCTTGAGAAAGGTGGCTACCAGATTGATCATGCGTAGGCGTTTTGAGGTGCTCTCCAACTGGTCGCAGAGTTCGGCGAGAGTGCGGAACGTCTCTTGCATGGGCTATACTCCCTAGTCCGTCCATCCCCGTTATGACACCTAATCTTCTGATGGGACATAAGCATTTTCTCACAGATCCTAATCCATGTGAAGAACGCCCGGAGTGAAAGGATTAGAAAGGTTGCTGAGTTTCACGGACATCCGGAAAGGCTGAAAAGTGCACCTGTTCGAATTGGTCGGAATATCAGGCTGCCTAAGAACGCTTCGTCATATCTTTGGCAGTTTCTCTTTCGCGTCTTTGATCTGCTGCTCTATCTCTGCCACTTTCTTCTTCTGATTTTGGGCCTTGTAGCAGTCGCGGGCGTATTCCAGCGCGCTGATGGCGAACCGGTCATACCCGACGTCGAAGGCGATCTCCGCTGATTGGAGGAACCGCTCGGCGGCGGTGTCGTAGTCTTTGAGGTAGAAGCTGCATTCGGCGGCCTTGAATAGGGTGTATGACGCGTCGAAGTGGTTGCGGTCTTTCTCGTACACTTCGTAGGCGCTGTAGAACTTGTCAATGGCGTCCTCGTAGTTGCCCACATCGGCTAAGGCGGTGCCTTCGCGGTGGAGTTTGATCGGGTCCTTTTTGGCTTCTTCTTCTTTCGGTTCTTCGTCAGTGCTCATGGTCGATCACAGGCAATAGCTGCTATGAATTATTAAGGCGGCTTTTACGTTTTTCCCTTGGACACATTCATGTTAAGAGTTATAACGGCTTCTCACCACTCAGAATCAAGGACGGAGAGATTTCCCGTGAAGATCTGTGACGTGCACGTTCATCTCGGTGAATCAGGCCCGTGGCAACCGTACATGAAGCCCACGATATTCATCGAAGAGTTGCTGGCACTCTTCGATCGATTTGACGTCGAGCGCGCCGTCGTGTTTCCCAACCCCAACGTGGGCGACAAATATCCCTCAACGAACGACTACATCGCCGAATGTGTCACCAGGTACCCCGATCGCCTCGTCGGGTTCGGACGCGTGGATCCACGACGAGGGCAAGAGGCCATCGAGGAGCTCATACGGATGACGAACGAGCGGGGGTTGGCTGGACTCAAGTTGCACCCAATGGTAGAGTGCTTTCGACCCGACCACCCCTTCTTTGCGAAGCTCTTCGCGAAGGTGGCGGAGTTGGGATTACCAATCCTCTTCCACACGGGCCAAGGGTTCTCTGCACCTGGTCTCGCTTTGAAGATTGCGCAGAAGCATCCTCGCTTGACGATTATATTGGGGCATTTAAGAGAAGGCTGCGTCAACGCGTTGAAACAGACAGAGAACGTCTATGTCGAGACCTCCGCCACCCTACCAGAACTTGTCGAGCTGGCGGTTGATGTTGACGAGGATCGAGTTCTCTTTGGGTCGGATGCGCCTTATCTCCGCTATCCCGCACAAATGGCGATTGTAGATTCTGCGAATATATCAAATAAGGCGAGAAGAAAGGTGTACCATAGCACCTTCATGAAGTTGTTCACAACCTAACGGCGTGATCCTAACAGAGAGGACCAATACCCAGATGCACCCCGTTCAGACCAAGGGCATATACACGCTCATCATCTTTCTTCCTCAGAACACAAATCTGAACGTCGGACAGCTGGGTCCAAACGAATTCCCTGAAGGATACTACACGTACACGGGCTCGGCGACGGGCAGGGGAAGCACAAGTCCCAAAGGACGCCTTTCACGCCATCTGAGAAAACAGAAACGAATGCACTGGCACATTGACTATCTCTTGGCTGCTCACAACGTGAACATCGTTGGAGTGATTTCGGCTGAGACAGCAAAGAAAATGGAGTGCATCACGAATCGAAGCTTGGAAGAGACCGAAAACGTCGAAATCCCTGTCCGAGGGTTTGACGCAGTTCTTAAATAGCACAACCACAGATCACAGATGTGTTTGAGAATCAAACCCTGTGCAGCATTGCTGCATGCATGCAGCCAGATACTTATTGCAAGAAGCGCTGAATATGTACAGTCTCTTCGCACGTACAACGTAAAAGTATCGTCTGCAGCGCTTCAAATGTAACGCAAAACTTAAATTTGGACTGGACAAATCGACAATAGAATTCAGATTTTGAGGGAGTGAAAAATGAGAAAAACCAAGAATTCCAAAAGGGGAGTCTCAATGACTATTGTTGCCGTAGCGATCATTCTAATAATCATCGTAATCGTCGCCGCCTTGTATGCTCTGCAAATCGGCCCGTTCGCCGTCGTCAAGACCGAACTAATCATGGGAACGACGGACTCGGTAGAATCAGCCATCGATCCGGCACGCGCGTGGGACTTCTTTGGGTGGGAGATCATCCAAAACACTGGGTGCACATTGGTGGAAATCGAACCGGGCTCCTCAGCGACAGAAGAAGACTTCAACCCCGCATTGGCAACCGATTGGGATCTAAGTACAGACGGAAAAACCTGGACGTTCACCCTGCGAGAAGGCGTCCTCTTTGAGGATGGCACAGAATTCAACGCAACGCACGTGAAATACAGCTTCGATCGGGCGATGGGAATCAACCATCCGGAAGGCATGCCCCTCGGCGCGGAGTTCGACACGATCATCGACAGCGTAGAAGTCGTAAGCAAATACGTGGTCAAGTTCCATCTGGTGCAACCCTTCGGCCCGTTCCTGCCGCTATTGGCTTGCCAAGCATGTTCCATAGTCAATCCAGAGTATGCCGGAGGCTGGAAGACCGAATGGGACGAGGACGATGTCGTGTACTACGCGGAGGGTGACGTGCGCGGAAGCTACACCATGGATCTCGGCCCATACAAGTTGACAGAATGGGAACGCGTCGCAGGCAAGGATCACGAAATGAGACTAGAGGCGAATCCCAACTACTGGAACAAAGGAGCGGGATTACCGGAAACCGACGTCGTCATCATCAAGTTTTACGCTGACTCGACAGCACTCCGATTGGCCATCGAAGCAGGTGACATCGACGTAGCATTCAGGCACATCGCTGCAACGGACATCGACGATCTTCAAGATGATCCGGATGTGGAGGTCTGGCAGGGCACGGGCGCAGCCATTCAGTACATGATTTTCCAAGAAGATCCCGTGACTGGGTTGACTCAGCTGAACGACGCAAAAATCCGACGAGCCTTGACAGCCTGTTTGAATAGATCCGAAGTCTGCGAGACGGTGTTCCTCGGCCAAATGTCTCCGCTGTACAGTATAATCCCTGACGGCATGATGGGGCACACTGAGGCCTTCGCGGTGCTTGGAGATGCTAACTACACCTATGCTGTCAGTGAGCTGGCCGATCTAGGCTATGACGAGACGAACAAACTGGAAGTCGAGCTGTGGTACGAATCCAGTGGACACTACCCGTCAAGCGCAGAACAAGCAGCTGTCTACAAGTCACAGTTTGAGGACAGCGGCGTAATCTCGGTGACCCTCCAGTCGGCCGACTGGCCCAGCTACCGGGAACATCGATCCGAAGGAACCATGCACATCTACCTCTACGGCTGGTACCCTGACTACATCGACCCCGACAACTACGCCTTCCTCTACTATGCCGTCTGGCTCAACCACCACTACATCGAACACGGAGAACACTACGCGGAGATGAAAGCCGCCTACGACGACGCCCGAGCCTCGTCAGACGAAACCGAGAGACGAAATCTCTACGCTGAGGTGGATGACTACGCGGTGCAAGACTGCCCAGTCGTGCCCATCTGGCAAGGAGCTGCATGGGCCGTCACCAAGCCCAACATCAAAGGCGTCTACCTCGACATCACGCAGACTTGGCGAATCTGGCTCCTTTACGCAGAGTAAGCCTTATCTCAACCCCCCCTCCTTTTTTCTTTTGAATCAAACCTTACGCCATGGTCAAGGTGTTGCCTTATGGGGCTTCGCTCATACATCGTCACCAGAGTACTGCTTATGATACCGATGATCCTCCTACTGCTCTCAATCGTCTTCCTGATCGTTCGCGTCGTGCCTGGAGACCCCGTCTTACTCCATTTCGAGAAAAAAGCTAGCGAAGAGGCGATTGCCGAGATGCGGCACGAATTGGGACTGGATAAACCCTTGCACATTCAATACGTCGAATATCTCGCAGGCCTCCTCCGCGGAGACTTGGGAAAGTCGATGGCGCCAGGACGGGACTCGATTTCCCAGCAGATCTTTTCGGCCTTTCCGGCGACGCTGGAGCTTGCGATATTCTCCATGGTCATAGCCGTTGGCCTCGGAATATTGCTTGGTGTACAGTCGTCCACGTCATACAATTCGGTCAAAGATCACATGATAAGAATCTTTGGAACGTTCATCTATGCGATTCCAGTCTTCTTTCTGGGCATGATCCTGCTGCTGATTTTCAGCATAAACCTTCGCTGGTTTCCCGCCGGAGGGCGTATCAAACCCCTCATGGAGCCGGATGGCTTGACCTTCTACTTCAGCAGACCGGCAGGAGGCTTCCTGCAAGTCTTCATGTGGTCGTTCCCTGCGGGTTTGGTGGCTTGGGCGGTATGCTTAGTCGCCTTGAAGCGAAAACGCGTCAAGTTTTGGCTAAAGGGATTCTTAATTTCTCTCGTAGTCCTCTTGTTGGCTTGGATCGGTTACACCTATGGAGCATGGTCTTTGATGAGCCGTCAGGTTCTACATATAACGGGTTTATACACCATCGACAGCATCCTTGATGGAAACATCGTGAAGCTTGTGGAGGCCGTGAGGTATCTGTTCCTACCGTCCCTAACGCTCGGACTGATGCTTTCCGGCGTTTTCATTCGATTGACTAGGAGCAATATGCTTGAGACGCTGGGGCTGGACTTCGTTACCGCAGCGAGGGCGCGAGGGCTGAAAGAATCAGCCGTGGTCTATGGGTATGCCCTCCGAAATGCCTTTCTCCCTATACTTACGATGATGGGGCTGCAATTTGCCATGCTTCTTGGAGGCGCCATTCTCACCGAGACCACGTTTTCTTGGCCCGGATTGGGACGGTATCTGGTTGATCGAATCAGCTTCAGGGACTACACGGCGATTCAAGGAGCTGTGATCTTCTTCGGCATCCTCGTGGCTGTCGTCAACCTTGTCGTGGATATTCTGTATGCATATTTTGATCCGAGGATACGACTATAGGAGAAACTAGATTGCCTAAGCCAGAGATCAAACGCTCCCTTCTCGCCCGCTTCGTCCCAGGCTCAAGGTCGCTGACTAGAAGAGGGTCAGCAGGCTGGATGACGATCATCGGGTCAGTAATCGTATTGGCAATGGTCGTAACGACGGTGATTGGTCCGTGGGTCGCACCATACAATCCAACGGACATTAACGTCAGCCCACCTCCAAATCCCAGTCCACCGGACGCCGATTTTCCGTTAGGGACAAACCTTCTAGGCCAAGATATGCTAAGCAGAGTACTGTGTGGCGGGCGTATCATGCTTCAGGTCGCCCTACTCTCAGTGTTCTTCTGTTTCATCATAGGCGTACCTATTGGTCTCCTCGCGTCATACACCGGCGGCATGCTCGACAAGACAGTCAATCTCATAATGGACAGCTTCTACGCCTTTCCAGGGTTGGTTCTAGCCATCGCCATAGCCGCTATGATTGGAACAGGAGTGGTTAACATGGCCCTCTCAATTGCAGTCGTCTATGTTCCCTCCTACTTTCGAATCGTGCGCAGTCAAGTCCTGACCATCAAGGTACTGCCTTACACGAAAGCTGCTCAGGCCGTAGGCGCGAGAGGGCGAACGGTGCTGCTCCGGTACATCCTGCCAAACGTAGTCCCTTCCATAGTAACGGTAGCCACAGTCAATTTTGCTGACGCCATTCTTACGGCTGCAGGGCTAACCTTTGTTGGTTTAGGAGTGGGCATAGACGTGCCAGATTGGGGATGGGACTTGACCCAAGGACGAGCACTTCTTCCAAGTGGTGCGTGGTGGGTAATCACCTTCCCAGGCATCATGATTGTGCTATTAGCCCTAGGATTTACTCTCATCGGAGAAGGTCTAAGTGAATTGCTGACCCCCAGACTTGAACAATAATGTGATCTCATTGCCATTGTTAGAAGTTGACTCGTTGACCGTAGATTACCAGACTCGAAGAGGGGACGTTCGAGCTGTCAATAACGTATCCTTTATGCTCGAGAAAGGGGAAACATTGGGATTAGTTGGTGAATCTGGCTCGGGAAAGTCCACCCTGGGGCTTTCTTTGATTCGCTTGGTCCCGCCTCCGGGTGTAATCGTTGAGGGCAACATAAGAATAGATGATACAGACATCCTGAGTCTCTCGGAAGAGGAGATGCGATTTATCAGAGGGAAAAAAGTCGCTTTCGTTTTTCAGGATCCCATGACGTCCCTAAATCCTGTCAAGAAGGTTGGAGATCACTTCGTTGAGTTGATACGCACTCATGAACTCGATGTAAGTGGAAGAGAAGCGCTTCAACGGGCCGAAAAGGCACTAGAAGATGTTGGGATATTGCCGGAGCGCATCAACGATTATCCACACCAGTTTAGCGGCGGAATGCGACAACGGATCATGATAGCGTTGTCGATCGCCCTCAACCCGGATTTAGTTATCGCCGATGAACCCACAACTGCACTTGATGTGATCGTCCAAGCGAAGACACTGGACCTTCTGAAGGGTCTACGTGAGACCTACGGGCTGGCGCTCATCCTGATAACGCATGATTTGAGCATTGTCCTCGAGAGATGTGACAAAATCATCGTGATGTACGCGGGAGGCCTTGTGGAATACGCCGAGAGTACGGAGCTCCATGAAAATCCCAGGCACCCTTACACCCAAGGGCTTCTGAGAAGCATTCCAAACATCGAGTTGGTCGAGCAGAAGTTGGAGGCCATCCCAGGGTCGCCACCAAATTTGCTCAACCCGCCGATAGGCTGTAGCTTTTGGCTTCGTTGTCCTTTCGGCGAGAAGAAATGCCGGAAGCAAGAACCTCCTATCATGGAGGTTAGTCCTGGACATTTCGTCAGATGTTTTGGGGAGGCGGAGATTCCTGAGTGAAGTCGCTAGTGTTGAACACCTCAGAAAGTATTTTCCGGTGCAAAAAAGCTTCTTAGAGAAGCTGTTCACGCGAGAAAGGGATTTTGTCAAAGCCGTTGATGATGTAAGTTTCTCAATCCAACGAGGAGAAGTCTTCGGGCTAGCGGGTGAAAGCGGCTGCGGGAAGACCACCGTTGGAATGCTCTTCGTGAGGCTCCTCGAACCGACAACTGGCAAGATCTTCTTTGGCGCCCAAGAAATCACCGCGCTCAAAGGCGAAGAACTGAGATTGCTCAGGAGAAAGATCCAGATTGTTTTTCAAGACCCCTATGCCTCGCTCAACCCCCGAATGAGCATAGGCACCGCTGTCGGACACCCACTCGAAATTCATGAGCTAGCGAAGGGAAATGAGAAGCAAGAAGTAGTTGCAGAGATTCTTGAAAAGGTAGGCTTAGCACCGGCAGACCAGTTCGTTGACTTGTATCCGCATCAACTGAGTGGAGGGCAACGGCAACGAGCGGCACTCGCGAGATCAATCATCACTGAACCAGAGTTCGTTGTCGCTGATGAACCCGTCTCCATGATTGATGTCTCCCTCCGGACAACCCTCATCGACCTTATGCTAGATTTGCGCAAAGAACTGGGGCTGACCTACGTCTTCATCACGCACGATTTGGCGGTCGCCAAATACATCTCGGACCGAATAGCCATCATGTATCTGGGCAAAATCGTGGAAATGAGCAAAAAGAGACAGATCTTCTCAAAGCCCCTACATCCATACACCCAAGCCCTCCTCTCTGCGATTCCCGTCCCCGACCCCGCTAGAAAACCTAAAACAATCGAACTCAAAGGAGAAGTTCCTTCGGCAATTAACATTCCCTCAGGGTGCCGGTTCCACCCCCGTTGCCCCAGGGCGTTCGACAAATGCCCGCTGGAAGAGCCCGCACTAACCAACGTGGGAAATGGACATCTCGTCGCCTGTCATCTCTACTAGATGTATTTCCGATCTTTGAAAAAGACGCATAGCAAGAATCCTCCACGCGTACTAAGCCCCTCTATTGCGTCAAGGGATACTCGAGCGTGGGGATATTACGCAGCGCAATGAGCAACGGAATGCCGACTAAGACGGAGACTATCACGACTATGACGTCCTCAATGTACGAGCCGACCGCCCCTGGGATGAACACGCCATAGTACAAGATATCAAATGACCAATAAAAGAGCTGATATAGCCCGACCGGGACCAACAGAAACACACGAGTGAGCGAATCGGCCACTGTACCCACAAAGGAGACGAGGACGACGGCTCTCGAAGATTTCGCAATATCCGTCGCGTACACGCGCTCACTCACCTTGCTGGCGGGATAGATCAGTACCAAGGCAACGAGGATATCGAGAATGGTCCACAGCGGAAATAGCCTGCCGAACGGATGCATGAAGTAGCTCGACAACATGACCCCATAGATTGCGACCACCCACTTCCACCGGCCCGTGACCAAAAGCCCGCACACCAAGACGCCCATCGGCTCAGCGACGATGCCGAACATCCAAAAAGCATCTGGCCGAACCATGCGCGCAATCGAACTCCCCAGAAACGCCGCGAAGAACCCTGCAAACGGTCCCAAGATGATCCCCTCCAGCGGCTCCAAATAGATGGCCCAGCTACGCCAGGGACCCGGTAGCAGATACAGTACCACATGAAGCGCCGCAAAAACCGCGATTAGCCCAATCGTCCAAGATCGTCGCATGGTCACGCACGAGGGGAAGGTTCTTCCTCGATTACCGCTTATATAACTTATCATCTGCCAACGTAACAAGGGACCCGCGCAGACAATTTACGGAGTCAATAGGAAAACTGGGAACTATACAGAAGGCCTCGCAGCATGCCTATCTTACATACTACTCCGCTTAGCCGGTAGGCTCAATAAAAGCTCGCGGGTTCCACAGTCTGGTCCCCTGCTTCTTTTCGGGAGAGAAAGCCCACGATCTCTAACACGTTCTTCGCAAGGCCCAACACGAGAACCGAAACAAGTATCGCCAAGAACGCGGTCAGGTTGACCATGACGTTTATCGGTCGCCCGTAGATAGGCACGGCTAGCGCCAGGATACCTCCGTCTAAGACGTAGAACAAGTAGAGAATGAACGCGAGTGTCCGAGCAAAACTGCAGATGTAGTGAAAGATCGTCCCCCGAGACAACTCGGCGGCGAAGAGCAGCACAATGAAGACCACCGTAAAGACATCAGTAAACGGTCGATAAAGAGGAAAGAACGCCTCCACAGGCGCCAGAAGCGCAGTTATGGCATAAACAATCACGTAGAAAAGGACGCTCAAGACTGCCGCCTTAACGAGTCCCGGTAGAACCCGCTTCACACGGCTCTTCGTCGCTTCGTTAACCATACCTCATCACGAGCGGTCCGAAGTCGAACATCGGCGTAGTGAAATAGAAGTGCAATACCCCGCTTCCTGTGAGCCGTGTGGAATCGACAAAGGCTTCGATGTAGCCGTCGTATGCAGCATGCTGGGAAACATCCACGTTGGCTGTTCCCGAACCTATACAGTCGGCTTCGTCGTTGAAGCATTCCAAATAGACCGTCCCAGTTACGTTCGAAAAGGATGAGTGATTCGCAAAACTCAGCGGGACAACGGTTCTCTGGTGTGTTGCATTATGCGGGGAATACGCAACCTGCCCAACCGAGAAGTTGTACAAAGGCGCGCCCCAGTCTACAGTCTCATTTTCGGAAAATCGAAACACAAAGGCGGAGGCATACCGCACCGTCAGAGACATATTCATCGCGAACACCGTGTCGTTAAACAGATAGTCGGGGGTTCCTTGGACGAGATCGTTCAAGTCTATAGAGGCGTTGTGCACATGCGNNGTTGTAGACCTGGAGATTACTGACCCAGCGTCGTCCAGTACGGTTGCTGTCAAGTCCAACTCGGAGAGGTCGTAATAACTTGTATTGTTAATTGACAACGGGAGTGAGAAGACCAGAAGCCCATTCGAGGAGACGGGTCGAGGATGCCCCAGCGACACCTGGATATCCAAGGCGGAATAGACCGCGGTTGCAGCAAACGCGATGATGAGGATCCAGAAGATCTTGGTAGCCCAACCGAGCGCTCTTACAGCATATTTCATTCGCCCTTCTTCCCTTTGGCCTTCCGTGCAGACCGCCGTCTGGTGGACTCTTTCTCTGGGGTCTTCGATTCGTGGAGAGCAGCGTCCAACTCAGCTTCTGGCTTGCGTTTCGGTTTGGGCTCTGTCGGGGGTTCCCGCTTGCGCTTGGTCAGAAGCTGTATGCCTCGCACAGTTAGCAGGGAGCCAATCCATCCCATGATACCTAAGTACATAACCCGAATGACCGTAGCGATCAACGGCGCCAAGGCCTCCCCGAAGAGCCCCACAAGATCCGATGACGCCACGATGCCCAAGTCCGCCCC